>OLJB01000215.1_pt1 | contig 40932 bp, 30 predicted proteins | sample 1601391 | NCBI WGS metagenome assembly OLJB01 (sample SAMN01915215, study PRJEB22387) | human gut metagenome | isolation source: stool | host: Homo sapiens | place: USA | reverse complement strand
GCAAAGCAGGATTTAATGCAAGTTGCTTTAGATACTATATATAATAGTAATGTAAGTAAAACGAATAGAAATAAGATTTATAATGCTTTGTGTAAACAAGATGAACCGACTTCTGCTTTAGTTAGGCAGTTAAGTGAAGATGTTAATGCTGATTTTGCAGGAGCTTATAAATATTTTAAGCCTTTTAGTGGACCTTTAGGAGTTGTATTAGGTCTTTTAACATTAGCAATTTTTGTAATATTAGGTTTAACTTTAGTTATCGATATCGCATTTATAACTTTACCTTTTGTACAGTCATGTTTGTTAAATAATGATGGCAAAGCAAAGTTCGTAAGTATAGAGGCTGTAAATGCAGTTAAGGAACAGGAAAGTAAATCTGGTTCTGAATATGTTAATCCAATTGGTATATATCTTAAGTCAAAGACTAAGCAATATATAGCTATCTTTATTTGTATATTATATCTTATGAGCGGTAAGATATTCAGTTTATTGGCAAGATTTATGGATTATTTCAGTGGTATTTTAGGATAGAAAATAAGATTGAGGTGATGAAATGCAGAGTTTAGTTAAAAAATTGAAGTTAAAAAGAGTCGTGGCTATGCTTCTTCTAGTTTGTACAGTTATGTCTACTTTTCTCACTTCATTTAACGATACAGGGGTAGTTTATGCCGATTCTACTAGTAGACGTTCTACAAGTATAAATTTAGCAGCAGGAACTAAACTTACAAGTATAGATGATTTAAGTACTATAGATGAGAAGTCTTTACGAACTATAGCACTTTATTTAAGTAATTTTTATATTCCTTTTGTATCAGTTCTTGATGGAGAATGGGATGAGGATGATAGTACTGATTCAGGAAATAAACAATATGAAACTGAGATGCTGAATGCTTTAACTAAGAACTGTGGTTTTGATAAAGAAACTGCGCAGTATTTAGTTAATTATACTATGGCTCAGAGTTTGAATTCTTGCTCTAAATTGATGGTTAAGAAGAGTGATTTTGAGAATTTTTGTGGATTAGTTAATGAAGTAAGAGACAAGAAAAAGACAAGAAGTAATGGAAATACAACAGCAGGTTTTTGGGGTATGTATGCATTTAGTGATGATGCTAGTGTGCTTTATGACTGTGTTGGAGGTAAAAAAGTAGAACATTCAGGCGTAGTTTACACTAGTAGTTCTGATTATATTAATAAAGTAGGAACACAAAAGGGTAGCGATGGTACTGATTATATACAAATAAGTTATGCTATTTTTTTACAGATGATTGGTTTTGTATATGATATTTCTTCAGGTGATACATATAATGACGATACAATCACTTCGTATATAAATAGTTTTGATACTTACGATATAAGTAATAGAGATAAGGGTTATACTACAAGAATTCCTCGTATTAATTTTTATTATTTAGATGATAAAACAGCACCACATATTGTTTTTTCCACATCAGAGGAATGCATGCAATCTTACGCTTTAGTTAATTCGCAGTTAGATTATAATCATGGGTTTGGTTCGGCTTTAGCTTCAATATCACATACAGATTTGGATGCTTTAACCTCTAATGATTATAGTGCTGAAATGGCTTTATCTACTGCACCTAATATGTATGTAAATTGGGTTGGTGATTTAGTTTTAGACAATGGCTCATATAGGACGATTGTGCTTCCAGGTTGTGCTAATCCTCACATGTTAACAACTATGGAAGATTCTGGTGATAACGGTAATACAATTCCATTACAGAATATTTTCGCAATTTCAAGTATTGATAATGCTGTAAATAATAGCAAGACGGATAAGGATTTATTCTTTTATACTGGTCCGAATTCATTATTTAATCAGTATTGTTGGAGATTACAGATTGGTACAACAGATACTAAACTAGATACTGGAATTGTTTTCTTTAAGGGTGAGACTGGTGCTGATATGTCAGATACTATTGGCTCTATACCTTATTTAACGACAGAGTTTAAAACATTTTCAGATATGGGTAATGCAGGGGATAGAGCTATATTTCCAAGTTTCTCAAATATAGCATGTTCGACAACTTATGGTTATGTAAATCCAGATAATAAGTCAGAGGGTAAGAAGTCTAAAGGATTTACAAATTTTAGTTCTTTGGGCTACAGAAATGAATTTGGTAAAGTTGTATATAATGATAATATTATATATACAGATTCATTTAAGGCTACAACAGCCACAGATGGGTTAAAAGATTATTTTCCTAGTGAAAATTTATTTGATATTACAGATGATTTACAAAAGTATAATCCGAATACTTATGCGATATTTACAAGTGTAACATCTCAAGGTCATGCAGCTACTTATAACCAGACAACTAAGTCATTATTTCAGAGTATTTACTTAAGTTATTGTTTTGCTTGTTTTAATGAAGAAGCAGGGGGTAGTTTTTCTGAGGATAATAATATCATTAATCTTAAGACAAATTATGGAAATTTCCCATCAGCTAATGAAGACATTGATTGGAGTTCTTTAGCTACAAGTTCACGAGATGCTGAACTTAAGGATTTTGTTTATTATTTATTACATCCAACAAAGGGTATAGGTTATGTAGCAACACTTATAAAGAACAAACTAGCAGGGGTACTTTTAAATTGGCATGAGGATATTGTAGGTAGTTCAGATAGTAATAGTAGTACTGGTATGACAAAGTATTTAGGTACTTCTTCTTATACAACAACACCAAGTTTAAATGATGTTAGTTGGATTGCAAAATTACTAGAATATTATAATAGTATTATTGTTTATCTAATTATCTTAATATGTTTGATTTTATTATGTTATGTTCTTGTAGGTTCAATGACACTACAAAGAGGAGTAATAGGGGTACTTATATTTGGATTTTTAGCTTTTCTACCACCATTTGCAATAAATGGTACTACAGATTTTATAAATAAAACGAGTGATACTATATATTCTAAAAAGTTTGATTATTGGGCTATTTGTCAAATGCAAACATTTTTAGATAATTATGATTCTGCAATGCAGGCTCAAGAAGATGGTGATTTTACTGATTATGCAGCATTTGTTATTAATAATCAATCAGTTATATCTGATTCTGTAGGTGGCACTTCTGCAACATCATATAGTGGTGTTAAATTAAAATGGATGTCACCAAAGAAATACAGTAGTACTGCAAGTTTAGCATCTGCTCTTGAAAAGAATAGTGTAACAAGTAATACAAATGCACAGTTTTTATTACAATCTGTGAAAAGTGCTGTAGCTGTTAATACTTCTGGAGAGACATTTATAGATAATGATAATGCATTATATCTCTATAGAGATTATTCAGATATTTATAAGTATGCACATACAAATTATAATATTGCAACTACTTTTAATTATAATGGTGCTTTATTAACAAGCGGTGCATTTGCTTTAGCTAATAATTCTCCTACATATATGAGAAATGATTCTGCAACTAATACTTCTTCTGTACATGCAGTAGGAACACATTCTTGGAATGGTTTATCTGATTCAAGATTGTATAATTATGTATTAGGTAATGATAGCACTAATTTAACAGCAGAAGATGTCTATAATGAATCTTCTTCAAGTAAGGCTATTAGTAGAGGATTTTTATTTAATACTATTGACTGGGATTTTACTAATAATAGGCAGTCATCTGATACTGTAGATAAGTCTACTTATTATTGGAGTTCTGAAACTGTTGGTAGTAGAAATACATTAGCAGTTACTTATCCAATGCAGTTTAATGCAACTTATAGAGAAATACATGATAAGTATAAGGCTTTAAATGAGGTTGCAAGTGGAACTAAGGCTGTTAATATGTCATCAGGTTCAGATTTAGCTTCAGGTTATTATAATTTTGGTTTAACTAAGTCTACTTTAGATAAAGCTAATTCAGATACAAACCCTATATATGGTAGTTATTTATTTGGTTATCAGGAGATTAAGGGATTAGCTGAGACATCGTTAGCACAAACACAGGTAGGTTCTACTAGAGCATTTGAGAATTTAAGTGATGTTTACTATGGTCTATATTCAGAGTCACCATTTTATTACTTTAATAATAATATTAGAGATCAGTTGCTTTCAGCAAGTAAGAATAGTGCTACTTATGGCTCTAGTTATACTTATGGTTATCCTAACAATTTAGGCAGTGAGGGTGCAAGTAAAGGCGAAAACGGTGGTAAGCCAAATAATTTAGCTAAAATGTTTTTAGCTGATAATCAGTCTTACTTTTATAATCTAACACCTAATGCAGGAGATGGCTATGGTGAGTTAAGAGACTTTACAAATATGCATGATTTCTTTTACTATATAATTCCTTATTTAAGAGAAGGGGTAGATTTATCTCGTCTTTATGATGATGCTTTTGGATTATATTTAGATGATGATTGCTCTTTAAGTTTTAAGGATGATGGCTCATTTACTTATGATGGTAAATCTTATCAATGTTTAGCTGATTTTAGTACAGAGAGGTTAAGTATTACAGATTCTTCAGCAGATGGTTATATGACTGATGAAGAGAAATATAAATTTTGGCATTCATATAATACCTATACAATATTATCTGCTTATTGTTCTTGGTTAGACACAATGATGGATTGTAGCTATGCTGATTCTGAAAATATTAAGGTTATGGGCGACAAGTTTAAAGTTGCAAATCCTTTAGACCCTACAACATATTATACTGTAGATGCTAGTGGTAACTTAACAGCAGGTAGATATATGGTATTCTCTGAATCAGAAATGAAGTATTACGGTTTAAGTGATGCAGATTTAACAACTGTAGAACGTAAGATTATTAATTTTCAGAAGTCAGTTTATAATGAAACTTTAAATTTAATGAATTATCAATCAGTTTCAGATGAAGCTTTAATTCAGGCTTATGCAATGTTACAATTATTCGAATTTAATAAAGAATTCAGTCAGACTTCAGTAACAGGCAAGAATAGTTATATTCTATATCCTCAGGGGTACGAATTAAAAGCATTTAGTTATGATGCTTATTTACGAATGATTATGTCAGAAGCGAGTGGCGAAAGTCTTATGACTGACACTAGTGATGAAGATGGAGCAAATACAAGTATATATAAAAGAATAATGGATAATACCAGTCTATTTTATGGATTCTTTTTACTAATAAATGATGTTATTGCAGTTTATTTGATACCAGGACTTAAGTTGTTCTTTATAGTTTGTATTTTCTTTACAAGTATATTACTTATTTTGTCAGCAGCTATAAAACTTGATTTGAATATTATAAATGTAACTTGGAAGAGTTTACTTGCTCCATTATTGAGTTTTGCGGCAGTATCAATAGGTATGTCATTTATAGTATCAATGTTTATGAGTTCAGGTGCAAATGGTATAACCAGTTCAGCATTAGTTATAAATACAGGAGACCCGACATCAGCATTATTGTTGATGATTGTGTTAAATGCAGCAGTATTAATATTATATTTTAAGATTTGTAAGAAATGTTTTGCAGATATGAAAATGTATTTCAAGGCTGTATTTGATAGTATAGGTTCTGCTGTAACAGGTGCTTTAGGCACTGTAGTTGGTCTTGCAACTGGAAAAGCTAGAAAGCTTAGAGGTGCTAGTGAAGACATAGCAAGTCGAGTTTCCTCAACAGCTAAACAGCGTGGTGCTGATAATAACCCTAAGAGTGGTAAGAATGGTTTAGGTATTGGAGGTGCTCTCGCAGCTGGAGCAGGCTTAGGTATGATGGCTGAATATTTATCTAATGAGCAGAAGAAAGCTCTTGAAAGTGAAAGAGATAGAGCTAATGCATCGGCAGGAATGAATAAGTTTGATAAGAAAGCTTATGATGGCGCTAATGCTAGGATGGATAAACAACAGGCTAAGTTAGATAAGCTTAATCATAAGGCTGAAGTAGCCGATAATATGGGTGTTTCAGATGCTAAGAAAGAAAGATTAGCTAAAGCTCAAGCTAAACGTAAGGATAAGTTGGATAAGGCTAAAGGTAAGGCATTAGATATAGCTACTTATGGTAAAGTTGGTTCTATGAAGCGTAGTGCAAAAGCAGGTGCTACTAAGGTTCTTTCTGCTAGTTCAAAAACAGTTAAAAAAGCAGGGGGTAGAATTAAGTCAGGTGCTATTAAGACTTATAAGACAGCAACAGATACACAGACTTATGCTAATATTGGTGCTAAGATTACAAGATTACAGCGTGGTGCAAAAGCTTTACCATCTAAGTCGGTTAAAGCTATGAGAAGTGCAGGGCAAGCAGTAGCAACTTATGGAATGTATACTAAAGATGCTGTAGCTAATGCACCTAGAAATGCAGCTAGAGCTGTTAAAGGTGCAGGCGAAACAGTAGCTATTAAGAGTATGTATACTATTGACAAAGGTAAGTCTGGATTACGAAAAGCTCAGAGTAAATTAAATGATGCTAAAGAGTTTGGTAAACGAGCTAAAAAGGCATATGATAACGGTAGAACGTTTGGTTAAGGAGGATTCTAGTTATGGCAGTTGATATGACTCCACAACCAGGTGACACTTCTATTAATCTCCCTATCACCTTTGATTATAAAGGTGGTAGAGGGGAAAACAAGAAGGGAAAAATAATATTGAGTATTGCAGATGTTTTACTCACAATTATTCTTACAATTGGTTGTGCTTCAAATGGAAATCTTGATATTTGGATGAGATTTCTTTTACCTTGTATAGTTTTTTATATTGGTTTGTTTATTTTGAGATTTTTTGTATTTCGAGAACTTTGGTTTAGTGATGTATATGAAACATTAAAGGCTACAGATTATGATTTAAAATTAGACCAAATATGGCAGATATTTGACATTGACTTTGAATACCCTTATATTTGTTATTTTAAAAATGGGTATAAGGGTATTTTTGTACGTATGGAAAAAGATGCTATTACTGGTAAAGTTGGTGATGCTCAGTTTGACCATTATTCAGCTATCGGAGACGCATATAATGTAGCTCATGCTTTAAACATGAATATTGTACATATTGATTACATGGATAATGTAGGTAACGATACAAGAATGCAGAAATTATATGATGACTTGGTGTTTGTCGAAAATCCAGATATGCAAGAAATGCTAATAGATATATACTCTAACTTACAGGATGAAATGAGTCAAAATTATGCAAGTTTTGATATTTATCTATTCCTTACAAGGGATAAGTTAAATAACTTCGTATATAATATGCAAACTGTATGTAATTATATGCTTGGCGGTAATTTTATTACATATAAGGTATTAGATAGATTTGAAATTTCTAGGGTTTGTGTAGCATTATTTAATTTACATGATTTCTCAATAGTAGAAGCTTGTGAAAACGTCCTATCAGGGGTAGACCATCATGGAGTTATACCTATTAGGGTTAAACATGGTGATGGTACTGAGGAGGTATTTAATAAGACTACAGCAGAGAAGAAAGTAATTGCAGCAGAAAATGCTAGAAAGCAGAAAGAAAGACTTGTTGAGCAAGAGAGACAAAAGGCTGAGGCTAAACAGCGAAAGAAGAATGCAAAGTTAGGTATAAAGCCTAAAGAGAAGAAGAAAGATATGACTGAGTTAGATTTATTTGATACTGAAAATGAAACTTCAAGTAAAGGTTCTAAGCCAAAGAAGCATAAAAATTTAGCTAAAGTTGAGAAACCAGTTAAGCTTGATAAGCAGACAAGTATAGATTTAACAAAGTCAGATTCAGAAGTTAAAAAATCAGGCAGTTCCAATTCAGATGATGATTTGAATTTATTTTAATTTAAAGGGTATTACTTGTATAAGTAATACCTTTTATTTTTACTAAATATTTTCTTAAACTAATTGTAAAAATTGTAAAGGCAATTAAGTTAATAATAAATATTAAATTGAGGTGATGTAAAGATGAAATTAGCTTTAGTGTTAGGAGATAAACAAGGTAGTGTTGTAAAGCCAAGATTACAGGGTATAAAGGATAATTTAAATATTGATTGCTTTGATAACATACCATCCTTTATAGATATGGCTATAAAACGTAATGCTATTTACGATAGAATTTTAGTATTATCTACAAAGATTAATACAGCAACTCTTAAAGATTTAAATAATTACTGGAGTGCAACAAGTAAGGATACAGAAATAGTATTATTATGTAAATCAGGGGTAGATGAGGATAAGGCTAGAAACTTTTTAGATACTTTTATGACTCCAGTTGCTTGCGTTATGCTTGTAGATTCAACACCAGTGTCTATAATGGCTGAAGGTGTGCTTAGACCTGTGGCAGATTTAAATAATGACTATGGTATTAAGGATTTTCTTGATATGGAAGTAGATGATGATGCTTATGTACCAGAGGAGCCGAAGGTAGAGAGTTCAGTTACTACAAGTCAACAGCAGTTACAGACTCCAGCTCAGAAGACACAGCAACTAGTACAACAGTCTAAAAAGCCAGAAAAGAAAAAAGGTTTTTTTAGTAGTATTTTTGGCTCAAGAAAACAGACACATGAAAAGCAGAATGTTCAACCTCAGTCTACACAGCAAGTAGTACAAAATGAACCTGTACAGAATTCAAATTATACAGATACTACTGTGGATCAGCCAGTATTGCAAAATGAACCTATACAGACTGCAAATTATACGGATACTACTATGAATCAGCCAGATTATAATCAGTCTGAGAATTTAGAGCAGAATTTAAATACACAGGATTTTGGTGATAGCTCTTATCAAGAATATGAAGATAATCAGCCTACAGTTGAAGATGATTTTTCAGATTTTCAGGATAATTTAGCTAATGAGTCTACTTATATACCTAAAGAGAGTCAACATAATGATATAAGCTCTGATGCTATTTCCAGACAAGAATTTGAAGAAGCACCTAAAAAACCAGAGTTAAATTTAACAACTCAAAGTTCGTTAGGTTCGCATTCTTTTGAGACTGAATTTGAAGAGGCTGTTCCAGTTAAAAATGATTTTGAGCCAGAGCAGATTGAAATTGATGATGATTTTGGCTCAGAAGATATAGCTTACGACCAGTCACAGGATGAGGTGCACTACAGTATCTCTAGTTCATCAGAAATAGATGAAGATGTAAGTGATATGGGGGTAGCACTAGATGAGGAGCAGTATAGACAACAAACTGAACAACCAAAAGTTATAAAACAGGTTATAACTAAGGAAGTTATTCGTAATGTTAATACTGGAAATAAGCTAGTAGCTCTTAATGGAGTATATCAAGGCAGACTAAAAAAAGTAGTTATTGTAACTGGGGATAGAGGTACTGGTGTTACTTCAACAGCTTTAAATATAGCTAAAACATTAGCTAAAAAGGTTGATGTTCTTTATTTTGATTGTGATATTAATAATCATGGTCTTTTAAATTATATTGACTACGCTAATTTTAAGAATTATGAGCAAGTACATATGAATGGGGTTAAGATGTGTAAATCTACTCAGGTTTTCAGTAATTGTGTAATTAGTTGGGAAGAAAATTTATATTTGTTAACTACCGATTTTTCTTGTGATTGTAGTACTGAAGACCTTGAAAGAGCAGGAGAAGTAGTAGCAGAAAATGCAGATGAATTTGGGGTAGTTGTTGTTGATTGCCCAGTTGATAAACTTCCTTATATTAAGGATTTAGTGTTAACTGGATTAGGGGTTGTTTGTGTTGAAGGCTCAAGACGTGGCTTTATGAATATGCTTTGTCAATTTGAGGCTAATGCTCTACAAATAAGATATAAACGAACTCTTATATCCCACGGTATTATGTTAGTAACTAAGTGCAATAAGCATTTAGATTTAAAGAAGTTAGTTAATTACATTAAAGCTATATATGAACCAGATGAGGTCAATTGGTTGGCACATGAGCCTATAGCTTTTAATGGTAATTTAACTGATAAGCTTTTAAATGATATTCTAGAAGGTTAGGAGTGTAAAGTATGAAAGTCATTGTATCTACAGAGTTAGATGATAACTTCACAAAATTTGTAGTTGTAAACTCCTTTAAAAAGGTAAAGGAATTACAAGGTGTAACAACCTTAATAATTCATAAGTACAAGGAATCAGATTTTGATGCAGGGGTATTCGTATCACAGTTTCATAATAATGGAATTGACCAGTTTATTTACATTAGTAGTTCACCGTCATCTACATTACAGATGGTTTTAAAGGGTGTAAATGGTTATTATTATGAGGATGAGTTTTATTTTGAGGATGAGGAAGAGCTTTCAACATTATTAGAGGATTTAGGTATGGAAGATGAAGATGAAAATACTTCATTAGCAACTTCAGCTCTTAATGTTGTCAATGATTTTGTAAGCTCTTTTGCAAAAGGTGATGAAAGAATTAAAGCACCTTTATACCTTGAAAATGTTACAAGTGCTGTTAATGAATTGAGTCTTTTAACTCATCAGCAAGAACTTCAGTTGAATACTATGGGAGCTAGTGCTTTAGAAGTATTTGAGAAGGCTAGTGCAATTATTAGAAATATGGACGCTCAGAATAAGAATATAGAGAAGAAACTTGAGGAATTAGAAAATCAGCAGAATAATAGTTTCTCAAGTAAACCCGCATTTGGTAACAGTATCATGTTCTTTTCACCGTATAAGTATATTGGTAATTCCAAGATACTTCTAATACGTGAATATGCACCATGTAGATATTTAACATCATTTGTAATGGGTTATTTACATCATTTGCATTATGTATTAAATAGACGTCCTAAGTTAATATTTGTACATCAGAAAGGGGCAGGGGTATCTGCTAAATATGCTGACTTTACAAGCATTACTCAGGAAAGTATGAATATGAGTTCTCTATATGATAATGAGATTATTGCTACTAATAATCCTAAAAAGGAGGTAATGAAAGATTTACTTACAAAACAAAATGATGTTATTATTGTGGTAGATAGATTATATGGAAATCAGGATATTGTATCTGGAAGAGTTACTAAAATTAATGCAGTAGGAAGTAGAAGTGATATTGCAAGATATAAAGTAAGACCAGAGGATACAATTTTTTCTATAACAAGACAGCCTAAAGAGTTATTCACACTTCCAACGATAAAAAACTTTCCTACTGAGATTGATGCAAGGTACGCAGCATATACTCAAGTACTTGGTAGTAAGTATGAAATTTTAGATAATAAATTAGGATTAACAAGGTAGGTGATTTATTTTGGCAAATTTAAATAGTTCAAAATTAGCTAAAGGAATAAAACGAGACCATAAACAGCGTACTATTAATTTCATTGAATTATGGGATAAGATTTTAACTGCTCATGTAATGAAAAATAATAGTAATTATGGTGAGGTCAGAAATAAGAATATGTATGTAGACTTATTAGGATTTTATTCTGGTGAGGATAACGTTACTTATGTTTATAGTATTGATGGTTACCCTAAAGAGTTGGAGGATAATTATCGAACAACATTAAGAAGTACTTGTAAGCCAGGTGTACGTATTTCATTTATCTCACCTTTAGAAAAATATTCTATTGACTGGAACTCAGCTCAGATGAAAGCTCGTATGAGAACTTGGAGAGCTTTAGAGAATAGTGGACCTGATGTAGATGAATATAACTTGTACCAGAATTTAGCTCAGATGGATTCTCAGGATTGGAAGAAAGACTCTTTGGTTTATCTTTCAACTGCAGAAATTCGTAGAAAGAGAAAAATGTTTAAGTTTAGAAGTTGTATGTTAGTATCAGGTCATCGTGGTCAGGATTTTAATGATTCTATCAAAGAGTTAACTAGTTTATGTAAATCGCTTAATATAAAAATTTCACGAGTTATTGGAGATGTACCAGAGTATCTTAAAGTGTTTAGTCCATTTTCGAATACATATGATAATAAGGTATTAAATCAGTGTGGATGCATTACAATTCCAGATGAGTTATTATCGCATTTTAATACATATGCACAGGGTATGATTGGTAAGTCAGGATTATATTGGGGTACTGACATTTATTCTTCTTTCCCTTGTTTAAAGCCTGTTAAGAGAACAGCAGAAACTGCTGAGAACTGGCTAATTACAGCTGAGACTGGTGGAGGTAAATCTTATTTTGTAAAAGGCTTACTTGTTCAACTACTAGCTCAGAGCTTATACAATGGAACTATAATGGACATTGAGGGTTTTGAGTATATACCTTTAGCTGATTATTTAAGTAATTATGATAATTGTGTAGTTCTTAATATGGGTGAGGGTACTGGTGCTTACTATGACCCAGTGGAGATTATTGTAACTGGAGACCCAGAACTTGATGCAGATATGTATAGTTTAAGTTCATCATTTACTCTTTCATTGTTTAAATGTCTTTTAGGTAATACTCAGGAACAGGATGAATGGGTTGATATTGTAATTAATGATGCAGTATCATTAACATACGGAAAAGCAGGGGTAGATGCAGCTGATATGTCTACTTGGAAAAATTCAGCTGGGTTTACTCTTTATGATGTTTATAATACTCTTAAGTCACTTAAATCTAATGGTGATTCAAAACGAGCAGTTAGTGCTATGTTTTCACAAAGTTTATATAATGAGAAATTAGGTATCAGTAATGCAATGACTCAGAATGATGTAAATAGATTGATTACTTCAAATGAAGGTTATCAGAAAGCTATTGATATGTGTATTGCTAAAATTTCTCGTTACTTCGAGCCAAATGGTATTAGAGCTCACTTATTTAAGAAAAGAATTGCAGTAGATGATATTAAGGATGCAAAACTTGTTATTTGTTCATTTGGCATGGCAGGTAAATCACCTAGTACTGTAGACCCAATTCAGATGGCTTTAACACAGCTTTATTCAGCTAATATTTCACATTTACGTTCAATATTTAGTAAACAAGCAGGTAAATATAATTTTAAGTTATGGGAAGAGTTTCAGCGTTGGGGTGGTTTTCCAGATGCAGATAAAACTATTAACGTAGCTTTAACTGGTGGTCGTAAATTAGGTGATGTTAATATTATTGTAACTAATAAAGTTATTGATATGTTGAATGATGATAAATTTGGTGTATTCTCTAATATTACTTCAATAGCTATAGGTTGTATTTGGGATGCTGAGGTTCGTACACAATTATGTGAACGACTTACAATTGAGGAGATGTTACCAGAGTTAGATGCATTAGTTACAAATAATAAGGATTTAAGTGCTTATATTGATGGTGATACTATTATTACAAATAGATACAGTAAAGCATTTTTAATTGGTCTTGATAAGACTGTATTTACACTATCTAGGATGTCTATGCCAAAAGATTTAGCACAGAGCAAGATATTTAGAACTGGTGTAGATTTAAAGAAAAAGGAGGAGAATGAAGATGGAACAATTTAGTGAAGAACAAAAGTCCAAGAAGAAATTTCAGGTAAAGATAGCAGGATTTACTTTTGGGGTAGTTCATTTTGCTATATTAGGTATAATTATATTAGTAATAATTATATCTTCTGCTGTTAAGTCCTCTAAAGAACAAAAGGAAGCAGAAGAAGCAGCTAAGAAGGCTGAGGAAATGGCACAAGCAGCAGCAGATAGTGCAGGAGTTTCTGGAGGTAATTTTGATTTACATGATGAAATGCAGAAGAGTTTGACTGCACAATATGGTGAGGCACCAGAAGGATTTGAATGGGATTATTCAGGACAATTAGTTCCTTTAGGAAATGATGATAATGCTACATGTGAAGATGTTATTTATATGTTTATTCGTTCATTATCTATTTTGGATTTTTCTACTGCTGAAAAATATTCTACAAATTCTGCTGTAGTTACAGCTTATAAGAATTATTATGGTACTACAAGTAATGTAATAAATGATTATTATTCTAATTTTTTAAGAAAGCAGTTTAAGAAGTCAATTACAAGCATTGAGATTAATAATATTTCAGATACAGCTGTATTTTCAGATGGTTCACAATATGTGACATTAAGTCTTAATGTTTTAGATTTAACAGATAAGGATTTTTGGCAGGAGGATAAGGATAATCTTTATGCTACAATGCGTACTTATAAAGAGACTGAGACTGATGATACTAAGATGAATCAATATGTATATGATTATATTTATAGTAAATATGAGGATGGAACAATAGGTAAAAGACCTGTAACTATAGAATTAGTTGTTACTAAGCAAAATGGAGGTGGCTGGTTAGTTTCAGGTGATGGAGAACTAGATGCAGCGTTACAATATGAAAGTGGTGTTGATGTAGCTACTTATATTATTAGTAATTTTAATACTTGGTATAGGGATAAGTTATTAGATGAACAGACAAGTAAGGTAAATGATATTTCAAATAGTATACAAAATACAGTAGATTCTACTGAGGATTAGTAAAGGTGGTGATTTAATTGACTTTACTTACAATATTTTTAATTTGTTTTGGAACTTTTGTAGCTATGAATGGTAAAATACAGGATTCTTCTAAGACAGCTTGTTTTGTAGCTTTAGGTGTTATTCTTATAGTTGGAGGCTTATTAGGGTGGGTAAATGGGTAGGTGATTTATTATGATAGGTATACTTATTGGTATAGTTTTATTCATAATAACTATTCCTATAAAGACAACAAAGTTAGCTATTACTACAAGTAAAGGTTTAAGAATTATCTCAGAGAGAGTTAATAGCATAAAGCGACGAAAACAAGAGGAATCAGAGGTTTTAAAATCTGGAGATGAACAGTCTAAGAAAGATTTAGAGCAACAAAAAGCTGATGAAAAGAAAAGTAAGATTGTTGAAAAAAGTAGAAGATTTGGAAAAAAAGCTGGTAAGCTGGCTATTAAAACTGCAATAAGGGCACTGAAGTTATTAGTTCTTTTTCTACAATGGTTAGGAACATTATTTTTTGCATTCGGACTTATAGGCGGATTATTAATGATATTAGTTTGGTATATTCTGCTATCAGGGGTAGTTTATGTTGCTGTTTTAATGGATTCAAATAGTTCAGGTTCATTCTCTTTTGCAGGAGGTAATACGTCTATTCCAGGTAGTACTGCTAGTACACCAACTGCTGTTGCATCAGATTGGAAAATAATAAGTCAAGGTGATTATGCTGATGTTGCTTATAGTGATAGTGACGTAGCAGAGTGTGGTTGTGGTCTTTGTAGTATTTATGTCGTATCTGAACATTATTCAGGAAATAAAGATACATTTACTGTACAGAGCTGTGCAAGTGAGATAAATGATAAGTACCCAAGCAACGGAACTAATAAAAATAGAGCTGTTGTAACAGAATGGTTTAATACTATGCATCCTGAGCTAGGTTTAACATGTGATGGAGATAAGGATGGAGATATTGATTTAGACGCTTTAGATACTACTTTAGCAAATGGTGGCTGTGCTATTGTGGATTACCATGATGATGTAAAGTATAATGGCACTTCGGTTTGGACTAGTGGAGGTCATTATGTAACTATAATAAGTGGAAACCAGAATGATGGTTACATGGTTAGAGATAGTAATGGAGGACATGAGTATGGAACAAGAGGTGTTGCAGAATGGGCACCTTATAGTACACATGTGTTTGAAAAGGAATATATACAGGGTGCTTATTACTATTATCTTTTAGAGAAGAATTAAGTAAAGGAGATTAATAAATCATGAAAAAGTTTTTTAAAGGTAGAAATTCATCTATTATTATATTTTTGATAATGATAGCATTACTATCAGGGGTAGTAATTTATAGTAATATTGAACATGACTCAAGTAAACCTAAAAAGTCAGATATTAAGTTGAATTTTGAACCAGTTACAGAGGAGCCTACAATTACAGATGAACAGTCAACTAATGCTACAGAAACTAGTGATAGTACACAAAAAGTTGATGTTACAACAGAGTCTATTACGAGTACGGAAATTAATACAGAGTCAGGTCAAACTGATAATAACAGTGTAAAAACAGGAAGTATAGATTTCTGGACTAATTGGGAAAAATCGAATTTTGAGGATATGTATGTTTATAAGCCAGATGCAGATAATAGATTTGCAGATATGCTAGGTAATCTTATAAGTGGTTATATTATTGGTTGTCCTGCTACAACTCGTGAGTTTGAGGACACTTATGCAAAAGGTTTTTTACCTAATGTTAAATCTGTAGCTATATCTAATATAGATAGTTTGCATAATAATGCTGATGCTTTGGTTACTTTCAATGATGATACAACAAAGACTTATACAGTTTCTTGGACTATAACATTAGATAGATTAATTGATACTTTAAGTGTTATAGAAAAGCAATAGGAGGTATTATAATGGCAGTTAATGATATGATGAATGGAGGTAATTTTGATGCTGATGCAGCTCGTTATGATAGAATGAATCGAACTCAGCCAGCACCTTTTGCTCCAGGTCAAGATGCGACTTTCCAACAAACAGATGTATTTTCTCAAAGTGCTGTACCTAATCAGTCAAATGCAATGGGTGATATATTTTCATCAGGAATAGGTTCTTCTCAGCCTATTGGAGGTGGTTTATCTGATCCTTTTAATCCGAATGCAGGACTTAATACAGGAGCAATACCACAAGGTACAGGTTTTAATCAAAATTCAATGCAACAGAATCAGAAGTCTGCAGAGGATAAATTTTGGGATGTTGCAGTTGCAGGAAGTAAAGGAGCTTTCTCGTTTTTTAAAGAGTTTACAGCATCTTTTAAAGAGTTAACACCTCGTTTTTATTCTGAATATGGAAGAAGAGTAATGTGGGTTGGTCTTGTTGTAGGTGTTCTAGGTATTGTATTAAGGCTGTTTGGACTTAGTATAGGCTTGAAAATAGCTATAGGCGGTTTAGTTTCAATGGCGATTGGGGTAGTTGCTTGGGGTGTTCTTACTGAAAAGGCAAAATGCTTTACAAGTATGTATAAAGATGAAAATAACACAAATCAAAGTATGATGCAACAAGTTCCACCAGAGGAGCCTACAATTCAGCCTACAGATTTTAATGATAGTATGGGTTTTAATAATACCAAAGAAGATTGGGGTGATTTTGATACAAGTTCAGATGATTCTTCTTGGGATGATGACGATGATGGTGTAGATGATTATGGTACTGATGAGGATGATGACTTTGATGATTTTGCTGATGTAGAGGTTAAAGGCGAAGATGGTATGGATGCCGATACAGCTTTAAATTCACTTCAGGACATACCAGTTGGAATGTATACTCGACAGTATTTATTTGACGCATTTAATAAGGTTTTACCTACTTTAAGACCTGATTTTGCTCAGATGAAGGAATATGATGAAACTGATGATATTTTCCTTAAATGGGATGATATGCTTAGAGAAGCAGCTCAGGCAGCTGGTTGTAAGGAAGATTTATTACCAGAGCTTCAGATATTGCAGGAAAATTTATTTGTTATTAAAGTAACTTGTGATAGACCAACAGGCTTTAAACCAGAAGCAGTAGCAAATGAATTAGCTAGTATGTATGCTTACAAAGATGGTGAGCGTAATGAAGCAGTTTATGCTACTTATGATACAGTTGGTATGCAATGTATAATTACTATTTATACTGGTGGTTCTGCTCTTGTTTCACTTAAAGATATGTATAGTCAGGTTAAATCTGAAATACTTAAAGGTGATAAGTATTATATGCCAGTTATTTTAGGTATTGACCAAAATGGTAAGGTTATTTGGTGTGACTTTAAGAAAATTGAATCTTGTATTGTAGCAGGTATGCCACGTTCAGGTAAGTCTTGGTTAGTACAGGCAATATTAACTCAGCTTTGTGCCTTTGTTTCGCCTAAAGAGCTTAATTTTTATATTTTTGACCCTAAAGCAGGTACATCTGACTTTAAGGCATTTTGTTTACCTCATGTTAAGAAATTTGCTTCAAGATATAAAAATGAGCAAGGTACTATTGTAAATCCAGATAGTACTGGTATTCTCGAAACACTTGAGAAAATTGTCCGTATAGAAGCTCCTAGACGAAAGAAATTACTAGGAGATGCAGGGGTAGTTAATATTTGGGACTTTAGAAAGAAGTATCCCGATGTTGATTTACCATTATTATATATCATTATTGATGAGGCAGTTACACTTGCAGAGGATATGGAGAAAGAGGAAAAAGCAGCATATCAATCTTATGTTACTCAGTTAATTACTCAGTTCCCTAACTTAGGTATTCGTGCTTTCTTAATTCCTCATGTTGTTAAAGACCAGATTATTAAGAAAACTGCTACTGATTCAGTTAAATGTAGAATATCTGTAAAAGGTAGCCCAGACCATATTGAGGCTAGTACAGGTACAAAGCCAAGAGATTTTAAGTATAAACTTTGTAATGTAGGTGATATGGCTGTAAACATGCCAGATATAAGTCCGAAGACAATGTTTGTTCATGGGGTAGCTATTACGGATGATAATGAGAAGAATAATCAGATTTTTGATTATCTTCGTAGAATGTGGATAAAACTTGACCCAAGCTGTGCAGATTCAGAGGTTTCAAAAAATGCAGAACTTGAAATTGCTAATCAGAAAGCTTTGGATTCTTTGGAAGATGATTCTCCAACTGATGAAGTTTGGACTAATTCTAATGATGATGGCTTATCAGGTATGAATGCCGATGCTGTCGAAGATGATGACGATTTTAGTCTATTTTAATAATATCTAGTTTGGAGGGTTAGCTATGACGAAAATCCCTACCTTGTATTCTGATTATAGAGAGTGTATGCTTGACTTGGACATATATGGTAAAATTGTAGCAACTCCTCAGCAAAGTATTCAAGAATTGACTGAAACTTTGTTTGAGGAGTTTCAACGTAGAAAGCCAATGCCTACTTTAGAGTATAAACGTTACGAGTTGAGTAGGCTTGTAAATCCAGATTTCAGAATAGCATATAATAAAGAATTGGAATTACAGGATAATGAAAGATTATTAGATTTGCAATCTGATTTAGAAGCTTCATTTGAAAATATTGATTTTGAGGATTTAACCTCATTAATACCTACTACTAAGGAGTTATTTAGCTATGAAAATCATGTAACTGATGATATGAGAAGTGAAATTATTTTAAAGTATGATTTAAGTACTGGTGAGGCATTTAAGCCAGGAGTTAATCAAACTGAAAATATTGTAGGTTCTGTATCTGAGGATGATAGTTTAACTTTATCAGAAGAAAAGATAAACCAACTTGGGGTAGATGAAAGTGAAGCCGATATAACTATGGCTGAAGACCCTATGGAAGTTGTAAGATTTGAAGATAACTCTGAAGAGGTTAAATATGAAATTGAAGATGATGAAGTTACTTTAGATGATGATTATTCAGTAGAAGATGATACTATACAAGATAGTGAATCTGCTGATTATGACTCTGAAGAAGATGAAAGTTCTGATTATGATGATTATGATTCAGAAGACGAGGATAATGAGTATGAAACAGAGACTGAGTCAGATGATGATTTAGATACTCAGGAAACTGAAGATGACTATAGTGATTATGATTCAGATTCAGAAGAAGACTCAGATGATGAGGATTATAGCTCAGATTCAGATGATGAGGATTCAGATGATGATGACTACGATGATTATGACTCGGATTCTGAAGAAGATTCAGATGATTATGATGACTATGATTCAGAAGATACAGAAACTGAGGAAGAATATAACGAGGATGATTCTGAGTCAGAAGAAGATTACGATGACTACGGCGAGTCTGAGGATGAACCACCTGATGAAGTTAAAAATCATGGGGTAGCTGAAAAGAGTATAGATTTAGATGATGACGATTTTGAGGTTAGTTCATTTATAGATTCTGTTCAAGATGAACCAGTTACTAAACAATCTGAGCATATAGTTGATAAAGTTGTTGAAACACCTATAACACCTTTAGAGGTTCAGAGTAGTAATAGACCTCAACAAGAGATTATAGATAGGACTTCAGAGCCAACTGAAATTAGAGCTTTCTTGCGTAAGCATCCTAGATGTGAATATGATTTTGCATTAAAATATTTCACTAAGAAACAAATAAATGATGCTATTAAGATAGGAAAGATTATTAAGAAAGGAAATATATTAAAGATATAGGAGGATTAATAATGAAGAAGAAAATTTTATCTTTAATGCTAATTGCAACAACTGTAGTTTCTTTAACAGGTTGTGGTGATAGCGATACTATTTCAGAGTTAAATAATATCAGTGCATTAAATGCAGAGTCTAGCGTATCTAGTAATTACAATTTGTCTTACACTGATGAGCAGGAGATGATTTATGCTCAGGTGTCTAATAGACAGCTTTTGGATTTAAGTGCTTTATCTGCTTGTTCAAGTAATGAAATTCAGCAGGTGAGAAATTATATGGATAGCATAGATAATCAATTAGTCGGTAAAGTTAAAGTAGTTGATTATTCTGATGATTTAGCTAGACGAACATCACAAGGTTTAGTTACTGATGATGCTGTAGTAAATGCTACTTTGACTGATTATTTATTATCTTTTATGCAGCAGACACCTTATTATTGGCAAAGAACAAAAACAACAATAAGAGGTATTGATTCTAAATCAAGAAGTATTGTTGTAGATGTAACTTATAAGACTATAGGTTATGAGAAAGAAGTTCAGAAAGATAGTACAATTACATTAGGTGACCCTAACTATGATACATTAGTTAAATCTCGTTACACAAAGTATATTAATATATTATCTACTATGCAGACAAACCCAGGTGACCCTACATTACCTGAGAAGGTAAATGATTTTAAGACCTATTTTGGTGAGCCAGAAGATATTATTGAAGAGCAGAATAAATATAAACCTACAACTTGTATCTATAATTCAGGCAATCAGAAAACTTATACAGGTTTAATTGATTCTGATGCAGAGAAATCTACAGGTACTATGACAGTTCGATATATCCTTGTACCAGAATATGTATTAGGTATAAACCTTGGGGTAGATTGTAAACATATGTATATTACAGATTTTAGTCTGGATAATGATGTAACTAAGAATATGTCAGCTTTTACACAAGAAGGTTATCAGACAGTTACAGATAGTGTTTATAGCTTGATTTATTCTTATTTTACAGCATTAGATGAGTCAGATTTTGATGGTTTATATAAACTTACTGACAACTTCCAGACATTAGATAAGCATTATCAAGATGTATTTGATTCTACTTACCAGAAACATGATGGTTATTCAATAAGCTTGTTTGATATAACAGGCACACATATTAAATGTGGAGTTACTATTTCTACTAAAGAAAGAGCTAAAAATTCAAACATGACATTACCAGTATATACTGATAGATATTATATGGAGCTTGAACTTGTAGGAGATACTCTTAAAGTTGATAATATGGTATTATTAAGTAGAAAACTTGAAGGTGAACCAGCTATTACTGAGGATGAAGTTGAGGATACTGGATTTAATGCAAATATTGACCTTGATAATGATGATAAAGTTTCTATCGAAAAGTTAATTTGTAATTTTTCTTCATTACAGTTACAAGAAGATACTACATCAGATAATTTCTCAAGCTTAGTTGATACATCTATCACTACAAATCAGTTGTCAGCTTTGAAGACAAATATGACTTCTTTAACAGGAGCTAAAAAAGTTGTATTCTTACAAAATTATCAGCAGGGTACTTCAAATTATGCTTCAGTTAAATGTAAGGAACTGTTTCAGGATGATAAAAATGCTATTGTAGAAGCTACTACAACATATGAGTTTATTATGAAAGGTGGTAATTGGTATATTTACAATTATGATGTAAACTCATCTGTTAAATTGGATACAACAAACCTTACAACAACTGGTAGTCTTTGCTTAGTTAGCCCAGGTAAGATTGAATCTTATACTTCTCAGATTAAAGGTTCTACATCAACAAACCTTGATGAAGTATCAGATATTTCTGTTTCTTTTGACCATAAAGAATATACACCTACTGAGAAGGATGGTAATGTTGAACAGGGTTATGTACAGTATACAAGTGCAGATATTGGAGCTGATGAATATAATCAGGTAAAAGATGTAGCTGGTTTATCTTATAGTTCTATTGATGACTTGAATAAGGATATTGAAGCAGTAGAGCTTGCTTTGACATCTTCCGAGGGTACTGATGGTAATGTAGGTACAATTATATATCAGTCTATGGCAGTTTATCTGAATATTGCTAATAGTTACTATATGGATGAAGTAAGTAAGCAGGATGCTATGGATACAGCAAAGACAAATATGTCTAATGTCAAGAGCTTATTAGATAATCTTAAGAAGGATAATCCTAGCTTAGATACTCAATGTACCTCTTTAGATAAAGTTCTCAGTGACTTAGAAGTAATACTTAAGTAGTGTGGGGGTAGAGCTAATGCAAATCACAAAAATTGTGACAAATAGCATTTCTCCACAAGAATCTGGTGTATGTGGGGAGTTCTCCGTAACTTTGGACGATTCCCTTTGCATACATAAGATATTAGTAGTTAATGGTAGTAAGGGTTTATTTATTACATTTCCTAACACTGGAGAAATGAAACGATTTTCAAAAGCAAAGAGGTATGTGGATATTGTTCATCCTACGAACAATACCTTAAGACAATATATACAGGAAGAAGTTCTCATGAAGTATAATGAGGAACTTAAAAATTTAGCATAATTATTACTGAGGTTATTCAATACATGTTGATTAACCTCAGTTTTTTATTATTTGATTTTTCCTATTAGTTTCTGTATAAAAAATATCAAAATTTTGGAGGTTACTATGAGCAGAGCAAAAGTTGTTAATTATTATAATGATAGATATAGTGGTTCTATGCCAGATGCACAATGTCAGATGCTAGATAAGATTATCGAATTTGATAGTATGAATGCTTGTATAAGCGAGTTTGAGCATGGTATTTTTAATATGTCAAATTCCGATGTAATTGACTTTATAGATGATATAGAGAATTATGGTTACCCTTTGAGAGAGTATGCAAAACCTTATGGTACTTTAAGACCTGAGCAGACTCTTGGAGTAGCCTTTATGATTACTGCTAAGAGATGTATTCTTGGTGATTCAGTTGGTATGGGTAAAACAGTTGAGTCAGCAGGTACTATAAATTATCTTAGAAGTATTAGAGAACAACAGGGTAAGCCATTAAGATACTTGGTTTTAACTCAAAAGAATTTAGCTCATCAGTTTAGACAGGAGTTAGTAAAATTCACAGGAGAATTTGTAACTTTAATTGAAAGCGGTGAGCAGAAGTCTATAGATATTTTTACAAATTCAAATCCATATCAAGACCAGTTGGAATATAGTATTGTAGGTACACATGCTCTTTTAACTACTAAGGGATTTATTCAGTGGCTTGAGCAGTGCAGAACAATGGGGCAAGGTTTTCCTTTTGATACTTTAATTGTCGATGAAAGCTCTTGTTTAGGGGGTACAAATACTCAGATTGTAAATGGCTATAAAGCTATTAGTAAGTATTTTGAGAATATTTATTTTTTGAATGCTACTCCATTTGAGTCAAATCTTATGGTGTTTTATAATCAGTTAGCATTGTTAGATAAAGATTTCTTACCTACTAAGACTAATTTTACTAAGGAATACTGTCTTATGGATTATAGAGGCATGTACCCAAGACTAACAGGCAAGTATAAAAACCAAGCTCAATTCAAACATTTAGTTGGTTATCGTTATTTTGCAAGAACTCGTAGGGATAAGGGTGCAGTTATGGAAGATTGTGATGGTAAGATTATTCTTTCACCTTTGTCTAAGGTGCAGAAGGAGTGGCTTACTAAGTCACAGTTAAATCGTATGGTTTATGATTGTCCAAATTATATTGACCCATCGATTGAGTTTAATATGGAAAATGTACCTAAGTTAGGTAGTCTTAATGACTTACTTAAAAATGAATGTGCTGAGGCAGAGTCTATTATTGTATTTGTACATTATAAAGAGGCTCAGAAGTATATTTCAGAGTGGTTAACGAAGAAGGGGTACTCTAATCGTGTGTTAAATGGTGACACAGATGATTCGTCTAGACAGCAGATTATAAATGGATTTAAGAATTTTGAGTATAAGATTCTTATTACAAATGTTCAGAAAGGTCTTAATTTCGGTTCTTGTAATTATTGTATATTCTATAGTTTTGACCCAAACCCATCACATATGATTCAGTTTGAGGGTAGAATTACACGAGACTTTGATGTTATCGGAAAGCATATTTATGTGCTTTGCTCTAGAGGTAAGGAGTATGAGACGCTTAATAAAGTAGTTCGTCAACGTGCTAAGGCTACTGCTGATTTTACAAATACAGATTTGTCTGTTATTATGAATATTTTATTAGGTTCTGTCAAGGAGGAAGACTAGTGATTTTTGTTAAGAAGCAAAAAGAGAATATTAATATGGTATTTGTTGATAAGATTGTAAGGTCTTATTTTAAGTGCCTTAAAGAGAATAGTTGGAGTTTAACTTGCAGTGAAATTGCAGAATTATTGCGATTTTCTATGTGTAGATTATTAGGATTACAATCTAAGGGGTACTCTGAAAAGATTGAAAATTTAAGTTATTCTGTAATAGATACTCTAACCCCAATTATAGATGACTTTAATATTGATGATATGACATTTGAGTATAAGACAGGTTTATTAGAAGCTTGTATTCATGCAATGGAAATGTCGAGAAAGAGAGTAGAGGTGTAAGATTTTTGAGTGAAAAATTATTTGAGTCAATTCAAGGGGTAGTTAAAACTTCTAATTCAATACTTTCTTTTGAGGATTGTCCTAATAAGTGTATAGATGGATATTATATCGACCCTTATAAGCACAAACGAGTGAAATGCACTTATTGCGAGAATAAGAGGAAACAGTTAGCTCAGAGTAAAGTACAATTAGAAGGAGATAAGTCTATTCAGACTTTATTAAATATTCCTAATATGCTAAGTGGTTATGGTAGTTTACAGTTTGCTACTATTATACCTATTGATAGTCAGTATTTTAGTTTTGAGGAACCTATCAATTATATGCAGTCTTTGTTTGAGAAAGCATCATCAGGTGATTGTGCAGAAGAGTCTTTGCTTTTTAATCTTGGTAAGGTTTCTTGTGTAAGAAATTTTATAAATCCTTATTTGATGCGAGCATATATAGGTGGCGCAACTGTAAGCCCATATATTACAGCAAGAGATGTATTTAATCTAATTCGTAAAGAAGCAGGATTACTAGCAATAAATGATGGGGTAGTTACTGATTACATAGACGATTATATAGTAAGTAATTTAAAATATAATGATTTATTGACTTCAGATATTTGTGTAGTTCATATTACAACTGGTAGTTTATATACACAAGTAAGGGCAGTTAAAGGTTTAATGCAAATGCGAGCTAGTAATAATAAAAGTACTATTATTTTTACTGATGCTTGGTATACTAAGTTTGAGCATGAACTTAGAGATTCATTGCAGATGCTTTATACTTTGGAAACACCTTTAGACAAGAGTGTTGCAAGGTTAGTTAAATTTGAACGAATTAAAGAAGAGGATATTGATGCTTCAGAGTTTGATATTAAAAAGGTCAAGGGTAAGGAATCTTCTGCATTGAGTGGTAAGCAACAGATTAGTGGAGCTACTTCACAGCAGTTTAATAATTTATTTAGTTCAAAAAATAATTTGTAATATAAGGTTGACTTTTTTCTTATTATATGTTATACTTATTGTGTAATAAGAAAGGATAAACTTTGCAATGAATAAATTAATCCTCTGAATTGGGTGAGCAGAATGGACAAGGCTCACCCATTTTTATTGAGTAAAATAGTAAAGTATTGAGTTACTATTGACTTTTATAAAGTTTGATGCTATAATTATATTGTAAAATTTGAAAGCTTGCTAGTACTGTGAAAAACAGTGATTTAATTTTTAATAATGATAGTTAAATCGTATTAATAAGTGCTTGGTATAGTTTTCTTATAGACTTTATAAATTATAAAAATGGAGGATTTTGGTATGTCACAAGTTTATGATGACAGTAGTATTGACCAGCTCTTAGGTGCTGAACGTATCCGTAAAAGACCTGCATCTATGTTAGGTTCTTCAGGTTTAGCAGGAGCTAGACATGGATTTACAGAGATTTATGGTAATGCCTTAGATGAGCATTCTGCAGGCTACGGTAATAGACTTGATGTAGTCTATTATAAAGATGGTTCTATTTCTTTAAGAGATTATGGTCGTGGTGTTCCACTTGGTTGGAATGACAAAGATAAGATTAAAAATTGGAATTGGCATATTATTTACAACGAGTTATACGGTGGTGGTAAATATGAAACCAATCAGGAGGCTTTAAAAGCTATTACAGATTGGGATTCATTTGACCCTACAGCTTTCAACTATCTGTTCTCAGTTGGTTTAAATGGATTAGGTGCAGCATCTACTCAGTATACTTCAGAATTCTTTGAAGTTAAGTCTTACAGAGATGGAAAATGCACTTCTCGTTCATTTGAGCGTGGTATTCCACTTGTAAATGGAAAGCAGTTCGATATGTTTTCAGCTACACAGGAAGAAATTGAAGCAATTCCAGAAGAAATTGTCGATACAGATGAAGCAAATGGTACATTTATCCATTGGAAACCAGATGATACAGTATTCGATGATGTAAATATCGGTGGAGATTGGTTATTTGAAACATGTAAGGATGTAGCAGGCGTTACAGGGGTAGAACTTCATTTTGTAGATGAAAATATTGGTAAAGATGTTACAATCCCAGCAGGTTCTTTAGTTGATATTGTTGTTGACCATGCAGGTAAAAATCTTGTAGCTAGTGAAGATGGGGAGCCATTTGTACTTACTACTGATAGTTTTACACATGGTAGAACTAAGGTTGAAGGAAAAGATTTTGTTTGGGTTTGTAAGTGCGAAGTAGCTTTCGGATTTACCAAAAATGAAGTTCCAGTATCTTGTTTCCATAACTCAGTTCGAATGATTTCGGGAGCACAGTACGATGCAGTACAAGATGCTATTTCTGCTTTTTTAACTGAAAAGTGTAAGATGAAGGGTGTTAAAGTAGATAAAAAAGATTATCTTGGCACATTTGGGGTAGCAGTTAGTACATATTCTAACTATGCTAGTTTCCGTAATCAGACTAAAGATGCTGTAGATGACTTATTCATTTATCAGACAGTTCGTGATGCTTTACTTAATAAACTTCAGATTGAATATGGTAAGGGTACTCCAGAAATTGTTGCTTTAGTTGATAGAGTTGTTGAAGAAGCAGTTAATCGTATTCAGACAGCAGAGTTAAGTGAGTTAGCTCGTAAAACTTCTAAGTTGAAAAGAGAAAAGGCTCCAGATAAATTTGTAAGTTGTGACGCTTATGAGCAGAAGCGTTATGGTGAAGTAGAGTTATGGATTACAGAAGGTGATTCAGCAGCAGGTGCTGTTAAAGATGCAAGAGATGGTAGTTTTCAGGCTATTTTCCCAATCAGAGGTAAAGGTTTGAATGTCGCTAAGGCAGATTTAAAGAAAATCTTAGCCAATCAGGAAATCAAGAAGATATTCGCTATTTTAGGTACAGGCTTTGACCTTAATATCAAGGGCGAAAAATTCTTCAATATGGATGACCTTAAGGTTGGAAAAATCATCATTGCTACTGATGCCGATGAAGATGGTTATCAGATTCGAGTTCTTCTGTTCCTTACATTCTATAAACTTGCACCTAGACTTATCACAGAGGGCAAAGTATTTATTGCAGAAACACCTAGATTTGGTATTGATTTATCAGATGGAACTAGGGTATATGCTAAAGATGATGCTATGCGTGATGAGTTAATTAAGAAGTATGCAGGTCGTATCACTCACATTGGTAGATATAAAGGACTTGGTGAGGTTAATGAGGATATTCTTCGTGAGACTACTGTAGCCCCAGAGACTCGTACTCTTATTCCAGTAGATTGTGACCTTAATAATCAGACTGAGCGTGACCTTATTGATGCATTATTTGGTGCAGATAAATATAAGCAGAGAAAGTCTATCATTTCTACTGTTCTTGGTGCTGATGTTGTAGACATGCTTAACGATAGTGCATTGCTTATTGGAGAGATTGAGAATTCAGACATTGATGAAGGTGTCGAGTATGAGGAAGTAACAGCATAAGGGGTAGCTATTTAAAGAATTGATTTAATGGGTGCTATTCATAGTACCCATTATTTTTTTAAATAAAAGGAGGATTTTCATGGATTATAAAAAGATTCAGGTCAAAGGTTCAAGTAATAGATACACAGAGGAATTCAAGGATGCTGTAAGACAGCTTATAAAAGAAAAGAAGAATTACAAAGAGATTGCTGATTTATTTGGTATAGATTCTATTAACTCTGGTTATAGGCAGCTTATTTGGAAGTTACAGCGTGAAGTTTTTGATAGTGTAGATGTTAAACAACTTAAGGCTAATAATACAAATACCGAGGATACTTCTAAAGTTGTTGAAAGTTCCGTTGCTAGTAGGTCTGATAAGATTGTTTTACCTACTGTAGGTGATGGTATGTCTTATAGTGAAAAGCAAAAGATACTTACACAAACTGCTAAAGAAACTATAAAAGTAAACAGCAAAAAGTCATTTGAAGAGACTAGTAAAACTATGAAAGAACCTAAAAAATTAAACAGTTCTGATATGACTGAAAAATCAATAGCAAATGCAGGGGTAGTTCCTAAAGCAGAAGAGATTGTTAGTACTTTAGTAAAAGGTTCTAAAGTTTTAACATCTAAGTCTAAATCAACAGAAAAGATTTTACAATCACAGGATGTTTTATCATTAGTTTCAACTTTAGATGTGCAGATTTATAATCTAACTAGACTTTTAGAGGCTAAAAAGATGGAAGTTTCTTTATTAGAGAGTAACTTAGAAACGGTAAAGACAATTAAGGAAAAACTTGTAGGAGGTTTTTAAATGCAAAATTTTATATCACTAGATTTGGAAACTACAGGATTTTCAACAGATACTTGTGATATAATTGAAATTGGTGCTTGGAAGGTTAAAGATGGTGTTGTTATAGATAAGTTTAGTGAGCTTGTTAGACCTATTCTTTATATTCCACGCACTGTTCAAAGCATTACAGGTATTACAATGGACATGGTAGCTGATTGTGAAACTATAAATACTATTGGTCTTGAGTTTTTTGATTGGTGCGAAGATTACCCATTCTTAGGTTATAATTTACCTTTTGATTATAAGTTCTTGTGTGTAAAAGGGAAACAACTTGGGGTAGATTTTACACTTAGGAATACAAGACAGGGTATAGATGTTTTACATTTAGTTAAAAAATATTGTAGTGAAGATAGTAATAAGCTAAGAGATGTAGCTGAACGATTTAATATAGATTTAAGTAATTCAGGTCAATTTCATCGTGCAAATTATGATGCCTATATTACAAAGTTAGTATATGATAGATTTTTGTTCTCGTATCCAAAGGTGTTTGACATAACAACACCAGTTGTTTTGGATACTAATAATGGACAGTATGGAAAGGTGATAAATAATGATACGCTCTCATTTAACTAAGTTTTTAAATAAATATGCTTTTATTCAAGCAATATTTTGTTTTTTACCTATAATATTTATATCTGTATATATGTTTGCATATATGACAGATGTTATGAATGCTTATAATATTGTAGCAACAAATAATAAGATTGTAAAAGAAAATATAAATGCTGATTACATAAAAGAGGTTTCTTATTTTGAAGAATCTGTTGATGGTACTTATAGTGCTAATATTGAGGGTTCAGATAGTGAAGAGATTGAAGTTGGCTTAGGTGATGTTATTTATACAGTTTCCATTCAGGATACGAACTGGTATCAGCTAATGTTGTGTAATGGAGATAAGCTATATCAAACTTCTTGTGACTTTATAAATAGCATTGAAAAAGATGGCGATGTTTTCAAGGTTACGGTTGGAGATAAAACATTTGAGGTTGAAAGAAATAAGTCATTAGTTGATGTTATTCTTGCTGAAGATGGTTCATATAAACTTTCTTACTCAAATGAAGAAGTTGAGGATAAAACGCTTGATTCGTTGAATACTTTGGAAGTGTTATTGAAGACAGATGATAAATATAAGCTTAAGGTTACAGCAAGTTATACTAATACAGTTGATGATTTAGATTTAAATTTCTGTTCTAACTTACCAACCGACAATATGTATTATGATGAGTCTACACAGCAGTATGTAAAGAATATATCATCAGATTTTGCTAAAAATTTGATTTTATCTTCAAATATTGTAGTGGTTATGTTTTCAATGTTAGCATATACAGTTTTGCTAGGTATTCTAAGGCAAAGAAATGAGTTGGTATTACTCAAGCACAAAGGGGTAGTCATAGTTAATATTTTTGCCTTGTTGATTTTACCATTTTGTATATTATTAACAGTTACTTTATTTTAAAGATTTAGAGCAGTATTTTTGATACTGCTCTTTTTTATTAGAGAAAAGCTTGACTTTTGGGGAGAATAATGTTATAATTAATATAAAGGTAAAACTAAAAGCTATTTATAAGGAGTTTTATAAAACTTTAAGCTACTTTTATAGCTTTAGTATTACAGTTATAAATTTTAAAAATTATATAGAAGGAGATATTGTGCAATGAGTGAGAAAGAAGCACAGGTTTATGACCTCACTACAATCTCCAAAGGTGTTGATTACCTCAAGGATGGTTATATTGACTATGCTAAGGAAGTTATTACTAATCGAGCTTTGGTAGATATTTATGATGGTCTAAAGCCAGTTAATCGAAGAATTCTTGCTACACTTCATAATGATAAGGTTGTTAAGTCTTATATGAAGTCAGCTAGAATTGCAGGAAACGTATTAGCTTTACATCCACATGGAGATGCATCTGTGTATGCAGCTATGGTTTTGATGACTCAGAAAAATGGAAGTTTAGCATTTCCGTTGATTGATGGTTCAGGTAACTTTGGTGGAGTTTTCAAAGATGACCCACCAGCGGCATCTCGATATACAGAAGCTAGATTACATAGTAATACAGCTGAGTATTTCGAGGATATGAATGGTATTAATATGATACCGAACTTTGACTCAACAATGAATGAGCCAGAGGTGTTACCTGTAAAATTCCCAGCAGTTCTTGTAAACTCTACTTCAGGTATTGCAGTAGGTTTCAGTTCTAATATTCCATCATTTAACTTTGTTGATGTTTGTAACTTAGTTAAAGAGTATATTGCAGATGGTCAGTGTCATACAGTTATCGAACCAGACTTTGTAACTGGCGGTTACTATATTAGAAATGAAAAAGAGCTAATGAAGTTGATGAAAGCAGGTACTGGTAAAATTAAACTTCGTGCTAAGACCATTATTGATGGCAAGAAGATTCTTGTTACTAATGTACCTTATGGTAAAACAGTTCAGAAACTTGTTAAGCAGATTAATGCTTTAAACACTACAGCAATTCGTAATGCTTATGACCGAGATGACTTTGGTAAGAGTACACTTCTTACTATTGATTGTTCTTCAAAGAATAGAGTAGATGAAGCACTTTATACAATCTTAAAAGATACAGATATGCAGTACAGCTATAGTGCTGATATCACTGTAGTTCAGGATGGAATGCCTAAGAAGCTTGGGGTATGGTCTGTTATTGAAGAGTGGGTTAAGTGGAGAAGAGAAGTTCTTACTAAGGAATATCAATTCCAGTATGATGCTCTTAAAGAGTCTTTACGAGAAGCTGAAGCTTTCATGAATGTAGTAAATGCATATGAGAAACGTATGGAGTTGGTTCGTATTATTGCTGATTCAGGTAGAGCTAATGGTAAGAAGTACATTGAAGAAAATTGGACAAGAGAAGAAGTTCCAGCAGATTTAATTGATTTCTGTGCAGGACGTTCACTTCCAAGTTACCATGATGGTGGTAAATTTGCTTCAATTGCTATTACAGGCGAGTCGCAGTTAAAATCACTTGCTAACGATATTGATAATGTAGATAGCATTATATCAAAGCAGATGGATGCACTTATCAGTAAATATGGTTCTGTTATGAAGCGTAGAACTGAAATCACTACTAAAGATTACAACTTCATCGAGGACAGTACTACAACTACTAAGATGGTTGATGATAGTAAGTGTGTATATGAGTTTAAGAACGGTTTCTTGCGTAAGCTGAGTATCTTCACAGGTGCTAAGGATAATGAGTTTGCATTTGAAGGTAAGTCAAATGATACTCTTATTGCTTTTGATAACAGGGGTAGATTACTTCGTGTATACTGTCAGGATTTACCTTTAAGTGGAACAGACATCGGAACTTATTTACCGACTTACTTTGGTTTAAAAGAGTCAGATGATTATAAGATTACTTGGGTTGGCAGGATGCTTGGTCAGGAACTTATGTTATTATATAAAGATGGTAATATTGGTTTCGTTGATACTTCAGAGTGGGTGGAAAATAATCGTAATGTCAAGGTTCTTCAGAAGGGTATTTCTGTAGCATCAGCTCCTACACTTGGTGCAGTACTTCAGGAAGTTCCAGAGATGTTATATGTGAGCGATGAAGCTGGTAATCTCGCTTGGGTTGATATGGCAGATATTAAGCATAAAGACCGTACAGCTAGAACTAGAGCATTTACGCTTAAGAACAATACTTTGCTTGATAGTTACTTACCTATTGATTATACTAAGGGTGTTATCTTGGTCAATAATTATGGTGAGTTTAGAGGTAGAATGAAAGAGCTTAAGGATATGAATGACTTTAATGGAGATATCAATGAGTTCGTAATGATGTAGTTACTTAAGGGGTAGCACATGTCTTTTAGATGTGTGCTACTCTTTTTTTAATTTGCATATAATTTAGCATAAGGATGGTGATGTTATGTTAAATAAGATGTATAAAATTTATTTTGCAATATTAGATAATAAGATTGTAGACATTAAAGAATTATTTATAGCTACATATGATATAAGATTTAAAGTTTATAATATTTGGTACCTAGATAGTTTTGGTGTACCACAGATTTATGATAAGTTTTTAGGAAAAGTAGCATTTGAGTTTGAGTGGAATATATTGATGAATGGGGGGGTTTAGTAAATGTCATTATTAAAGAAAGTAAGTACTGTTATAAATGGACAGACAGTTGATGTCAATCTCCCAAATAAGAAAACTATAATCCTACGAGGTCGGAATGCTTTACAAATAATGTTTATAGTAGAAAGCCTTTTAAGGCAGGATTTTACTGATTATTTCAGACAGTTAGACTCTCAGTATGGTTTTAACTATTTAGAACCAGAAGGTACTTCTTATATAATGTTTAATGATGGAGTTGTTATGGGTAAAGATAGCTCCATCCAATTTCAAGGGGTAGTTCCGAATATACATGTTATAAGATATTTAGGTGCTTCGAATAAGATTAGAAGTTCATATATGACAGAAGTAATGAATACACAGGCAAATACAGAGGTAGATATGACAAAATACTCTCATATTATATATGACGCACAATGGATTCGTCTTATAGCTTCAGTTAATGCTATTTTAGGCTTTGAATTTGTTAAGTTAGAAAATGAACAGTTGCATTTTAACTTTGATAGTACAAAGTCAATAGGTGTAGAGGGACAAGAAATTATATATTTACTCATTGCTGAATGTATGCTCACACCGCAGGGGTATTCTAGAATATTATTGCTACCAGATATCCCATATTTAGATGCCAAGACACAGGTAAAATTACTTGAAGTTTTAGATAACTTTAGAGGACATTCTCTAACTTTATCTTTAGCAAATATTCAGCCATCAGATTTAAGTGCTTCAAGCATAATATCTTTTTTAAATGTTTAATTTATTGTAATTTCAGTTTAATGCTAATATGCTCTATAAAAAGTATAAATTTTATGGAGGTATTATATTTATGGCTGATGAAGCATACAAAACACCTGCAGAACAGTTGGAGGAGTTAAGTGATATTCTTATAAGCAGTATCATTAGAACTGATGATTTATCTATTGATAATCGTCAGTATCTTTTTGGACAGTTTAATCCAAGTGTTTTTAAGGATGAGAATTACATCATATATACAATTTTCTATAATTTCAAGGATAAGCATATTTCTCCAGATGAGTCTTTTATAAAGCTCTATTTGATGCGAAATACTAAACTCTTGAAAGATAGTGCTAAATATATCAATCTAACTGAATTTCAGGATTTAGATGATAATCCATATGTAGCTTATGCAGCAGCAGTTCTTAAAAAGTTTACAAGATTACTTACTTTAGACCCTATAAGTAAGGATGAAATGAGACTTGAAGTTGAGCGATATAAGCAAGAGTTTAGTGCTTTTGAAATTAATCAGGCTTACAGTCAGTCTAAGATGATATTGTATGAAGGAGTTCAAGTAGGTAATAAGTTTTATCAGGGGTACGCAGATAGCGTTGCTTATGTTAAAAAGGTTATTGCTGATATAGAAGCTGTTTTAAATAAAACAACAGGTATTGGTTTTATTGATTCGAGAACAGCAGGAATTGAAGATGATGATGATGCTAAACCAGAGAAGATTGGTGATTTTGACCTTATTGATGAATTAAACGAGCAATTAGGGGGTATCTTTACTTCAATATTCTACAATATTCTTGCTCCTACAAAGGGTGGTAAGTCTAAGTTTACAGCTCGTATGATTCATACTTGTGTTGTAAAATATGGAGTAAATGCTTCAGTTTGGGCACATGAAGGTGGACATAAAGCTTGGTGGGCACAGTTAAGAGCTATTCATTATGAGTATTTGTATATAAGAAATAAGCCAGAAGGCGAGCGTCTTGCTCCTTTATCACAGAAGGATATCTTATATGGTAAATATCCAAGTGAAGAAATTAGAGCACTTGAGCAAGAATCTCGATTAGATTTATTTACAAATCCTAATTATGGTGTTATTAATATGATTGATAGACCTTTCTTGGGTGAGACATTTATTGAAGAGATTGAAACATCTGTACAGTTAAATGCTTCACGTATTGTATTGATTGACTATTTGCAGTTGATTAGTTCAAACGATAAAGGTAAATCTAAGCCACAGTTTATTGGTAAAGCATATCAGGATTTACTTGCTTATGCAAAGAAGAGAAATGTTGCTGTTGTTTCACCATCACAGTTTACACAGGATTTCATGAATGAAATGGCTAAGTCTAAAGATGGTCAGCAACATGAGGTTCGTACTGCAGGTGGTGAGTCTGCTGAGATTATTCGAACACCAGATATTAATATTGCATTATATGCTAATACAGAAGACTTGATTCGTAAAGAGATGACTATTATGTCAGTACCATCTCGATTAAGTGAACCATTTCCAGATGCGCATATCTATGCTGATTTGTGTAGTTGTGTATTCTCAAGTTTATCTGACGAAGAGTAAATCTTATATAACTGGTTTAGGTTAACTAAGCCAGTTATTATTGTTTGGAGGTGATTTTAAATAAAGCAGAAAAAGAAGATTAACTTATTTTTAATTCCTTGTGCAATTATAGGGGTAGTTATTTTTACAATTTTTTCAGATGAGCCTTTTGCTTTACTTGAGAATATTGTAGACTTAATAAGTGATATTGATTTTAAAAGGAGGAAAAAATGAAAGACTATATAATTTTAGGTATAGTTATCGTATTATGTATAATTATTATAGCCTTTAGAGTAAGAAATGCATATATTGAAGAGGAGAGAAAAAGAAATGGAAAACGAAAAAAATTATAATAGATTAAAAACTGGTATGATTGTACAGCATTTTAAAAGAAATACAACAGATACATCAGACCCTAGTTTCTGCTATATGATTATTTCTGATTGTGTTAAGCATACAGAGACTGGTGAGTTGTTTGTAGTATATATGGCTTGTTATGATGATTTGAGTGTTTACGCAAGACCTAGAGATATGTTCTACAGTGAAGTAGATAAAGTCAAATATCCAGATGCGAAACAGCAATATCGTTTAGAAGAAGTAACAGATAAAGAGTTATTAAAGACTTGTAAAGTCATATCTGATAAGTTTATCTCAGGATTACAAGAAATTTTTAAAACTTTAAGCTAATTTAGTCTTTCCCAAGTTCGTTACGAAGGTTGATGTTACTGGCATTTTTACTAAGTAAACTATACGATTTACTATAACAAACCTTATAAAACTCGCAATTAATTTTTCGAGATAACTTGATTTTCAGTTTTTTCATGAATTTTTAAGGTTTATTTCAGTAGTGTTAGTGCATTGTAACTATAATAGTTAAGCAAATTATTATGTAATGAAATGAGTATCCTAGAAATTCTTGTTTCCAGCTTAAGGATTTAAAATTTTATATAATTCAGTAAAAGGAGATTTTTAATATGAAGAAAGCATTTAGACTTCTTGGGGTAGGTTCAGTTGCTGTAGCTATTGCAGGTGCAATCGTATTTATAGCTAAAAAAGTAAAGGATATAGACGATTATAAACTACCTGATGACTATGAGCCTACAGATGACGTGGTTTATCATGATGATAATACTTTTGAGGATGATACAGATGATTTTTCTTTCCAGTCTGAGACAGATGATATTTTTAGTGCAGGTTTATCTGATAAGGCTTTTAAGGAGTTAACTGGGGTAGATAAGTCTGAAGCTCTTGCTTTCGTAGCTAGTAAATTAACTGTAGATGATGAAAAAATTGGTTTTATAATTCCAGATACAGTTTTATCTGATATGTATAATGTTTGTAAAAATGAGTCTAAGTCTGATTTAGATTTATTTAAAATGTTATGTGGTGTTACAAGAGAAGAGGCTATTAAGGAATTAATCGCATATGATAGTGACTTATATAGTGAGGATGAACTTGCAGGATTAGAGGATAAGGTACTATGTCAGTTTTATGCAGATTATAAGGTAGAACGAGATAAAGCAAAATTAAAAGATGAGGCTGAAGATACTTCTAAGGTCGATGAAGCCACTGAGGTTTAGTTATACAATATAATAGCTTAACCAATATATCAAAGCATCTGATTTATATTAGTCAGGTGCTTTTTTATTGCATAATTTGCTACTTAAAGTTTTTATCAGGTTACAATATAAACTCTACATTTTAGTTTAAATTTTATGTAAGTGTTCTGAAGGGAGACTGTTGTTATATGTATAAGTTAATACATAATGGTATGGACATAAATTATTTAAATACTGTAGTAGAAGTTAATAAATACATAACTGAAGTTTTATCTAGGCATTTAAGCCTAAACCCTACTCTAAAATATAATTATGATTTAGGTGGAGCGACTTTTTTATGTTATGAATATAGCACAAAATATTGCGAAATGTTTTTAATTGAGAAGGAGGATTAAGATGACATTAGCTGAGAAATTAAATCTAGTTAAGCAGTCTGAATTATACAAGCTTGCATATAATGGTAAAGTTCTTGGACTTAGGGTTAAAATATTTAATTCCGAGACTGAAAAATTTAATTATTATGATTTTGAATTAGACTTGATAAAGAGTAAGGAACTTGTAGATTTTGTAAAAGGCTTACATGGTATGAAATCTATAGCTTTGAAGAAACAAAATGATTTGTTATTATCAGGTGCCGAACTAAATAATCATGTAGTTATTCAAGAGTTTAAAGACTCAGGGGTAGCTGAAGATGTTCTTTTTAAACTTAAATTGATTTATGATAGTAAAAATAAATCGGCTTTTGAGTATAAAATTAAAGACCATACAGAAGATACTGACTGGACTAGAGTCTATTATACTATTGAGATAGCAGATGGAAAGTTTATAGATGTTATGTGTATACCAGAAACTGACCATATCTATACATATGTTATGGATACAGGAGATGGCGGAGAAGTGTACGATTCAGATAATAATAGTTTTGAAGATTTTGAGTATGATGAAAATAAATGTTTACAGTTAGCTGAGGATGAATATGTTAAAGATTATCCAGATTGGCAGAGAAAGGTGGCAAAGTAAATGTATACTGTATTGAATAGTTATAAGGATAATACTGGAGTTACTTTTTATGCTATTAAAGATTTCTCTGATGCTTCAGGTGATATTGAAGTAATTTCCGAGTCGGATTTAGCATTACTTGTTATTACTGACCTTAGTGCAAAGACTCAGTCAGGTGAAAAAGTAGAGTATAAAAATAATAGTCTTATATGTAATGTTGAAGATGTTACAGAGCAGTTAAATAGTCAGATGGAAGAAGCTTCAGAGGAAGAGTACGATGATTATGATGACTATGATGATTATGAGGCTGATGATGAACCAGAAGATGATGAAGATTCTTATGAGGACGATGAGGATTCATATGAAGATTACGAGTTTTATGAGGATGATGTAGAGGACGCTGAAGGTTCTATTGTAAGTAAATTATATGATTTATTAACAGAAGAACAGCGTAAAGTATTAAAACGTTATTATCTTTGGTATAGTCAGCGTATATTTACAGATGCTCAGAAAGACCCTACACTTGGTTTTAAGAGCAAAGCTCGTATGATTAGTAAGAAAAAGCAGTTAGATAACCTTAAGGGTAATGGAGATTGGAGATATGCAGGTTGGTTAGATACTGGGGGTACTCAATATGGCTATACTTGTACTTTAGGTCATCCTTTACGATACTTACATTTAGCATGGGATATTACTATCGGAGATATCGAAGAATGTTTCTTCGGAGAGGAATATAATGTTGATTATGAAAAGATTATTCAATCTAATCATTGTATTGTATTTGGTAGTAAATGTATAGGTGATTTCTTTGAGGTTGATAAAGAGTGTGTAGCAGCTTTGAGAAGAACTCAGACTGATTCTCTTAAGGATATGGCTCTTTTGTATGATATTTATAGTGGAGAAGATGTAGAGTCTGTAAATAAGAGTTTTGAGCTGCTAGATTCTATCATGACAAAAATAACTCTCAAGGATACAAAGGGTAGAGCACTTAAGAAAGATTATGTTTCATTATTACCATCAGGTATGGAGTTATTGTATAAACAGTTCAGAGAATTGAATATGATACCACCTAAGTCACTTGTTCAGGAAATTAGAAGTACTATGGTAGGTTGGACTGATGGTAGTAGATATTTTCTTAATAGATGGGCAGGCTATTTAAGATACCCTACTGAAAAGTTAAATAATGTATTAGCTGTTTTAGTAAGCAAACAGTACAAGAGTGTAATAGCCTCATTAGATTATAAATCTGTTCAGTTAGGTTATTGTTCTTCTATTGAAGAGATTGTTAGTGCATTTATTACTGTTTTATTTGAGTATGAGTTATGCGGATACTATAAATATAATGCAGATACACAGAAAGATGAGGGCGGTAAGAGTAGACCAGTACGCGAAGCTTTTGCTAGACTTTATAATGAAAGTCTTACAGGGGTAGTTACAGACATGACTTACTCTATCAATACAATTGAGAAGTTATTGTGGTTTAGTGTAAATTTATCTGATTTTAAAAATACTTGGAGGCATTCAATTTATACATTTGACTATCCTATAACTGGTTCAGATTCTGAAACTATGCAAGCATCTATTTTAGATGAGCATGATAGTACAGTTCAAGAAATATTAGACACATTTAAGGCAGAAACAGGTGCAGATTTGAGGTCAGAGGTTGATGTATTAAAGACTGGTTATATGTTCTTTGTTCAGGTTTCTAAAAATTCAAGAAATTATGTGAGGAAGAAATATGCAGATTTCTTTAAAACTAATGAGGCTCTTGAATTTTCTATAGAAGATATTTATAATAAGCTTTCTTCTACTCTTGAAAGTTTTAAAAATCATTATCAAACATTTTCAACAACTTGGATTGAAGCTTATAAGACTAAAAAGTTTGATGAGGTAAAGCAGAAAAAAGAGGCTGAGAGACTTGAAAAAGAAGAGCAAGAGAGATTAGCTAAAGAGGAAGAGGATAAACGAATTGCTGAGGAGCAAAAAGCTAAAGAGAGTGTAAGTAACATTGATACACCTAAAAAAGTAGTAGAGTACTTATTAAATAGTGATTTAAGTAGTTTATCAAAAGATTGGGATTTACCTAAAAATATTCTTGAAACCGTTAAAAAGTCAGGTAAAGAACCATCAGATAGACAGTTTTATCATATTAGAAGATTATATAAGCAAGTATCAGGGGTAGATTATGATGGTGTAGGTTTCATAAAAGAAAAGACTAAATTATCTGATAAACCTGAGCTTGAAAAAGCTGTAGACTACATTTTAGCTAATCAAGATTTAGCTGAAAAGTGTATTAAGGAACTTCCTAGCAATCATACTGCAACAGCATCTAAGGTGTTAGGAGTTCTTACAAGTATAAAGAAATGGGGTACAATGAGTGAAAATCAGTTACCTTATGCTCAGGCAGCTTTAGAAGTACTGAATAAGGAGGAAGAGTAAATGAGTTTCTTTTATCTAGGTAAAACAAAAGAAGGTATGACATTGATAGTCGATACTGACGATATGGTAACTGAGTCCTTTTCGGAAAAAGATGTAGAAAGAATAAAAGCTTTAAAAATACCTGTAAACCCTTTTAATATTTCAACAGCAAATATAGGTTTGGAGCGTAGTGACAATAAGTATGCTATTTATATAGATGGTTGGGATAGACCTATATATAAGGGAGAGTTCCCAACATCTTGCAGAAGAAATGATATTACTTCATTTGATATTAAGTTGACTACAGTGGGTATATATAAAGGTTATATTTACTTTGGAGTTGTTTGCAATTGTTGGGTAAAATATGATATTGAAGTCCCTATGGTTATGTGTCATGTAGTAAGTACAGATGTTAAGGCTTTAAGTTGTACTAGCAGTATGGCAGTATACACTAATGAACCAGTTTATTTCTCTAAGGAGTCATTTTATAAAATGCAGAGAAAACAATGCTTTGATGATTTCCCAGACTTTTATGTAGACCAAGATAAAGCAAGTATAAAGGTATCAAAGCAAGGAATAAATGTATTTGGGGTAGTTTTCAAAGACCGACCAATTTATGAGCAATTAGATTTAAAGTTACATTAATTATGTTTTATAATATGATTTATTAGATTTTAAATTTTGCTATAATTATAATATATGAATTTTATACATATTTAAGG
>OLJB01000212.1_pt1 | contig 41195 bp, 34 predicted proteins | sample 1601391 | NCBI WGS metagenome assembly OLJB01 (sample SAMN01915215, study PRJEB22387) | human gut metagenome | isolation source: stool | host: Homo sapiens | place: USA | reverse complement strand
ACGTTTTTGATATTCTTAATACCATTTACTGTCTCTTCCAGCGGGCCAGTACCGGCGAAGATGAACTGCACATCCGGCAGTTCTTTACAGACCTTGATGAGCGTGCCGATACCCTTCTCCTCCGAGAAGCGGCCGAAGTAAAGGACGTAGTCCTTCTTTTCCGTTTCCTTCCACTCCACCTTGTCGATGAAGTTGTGCATTGCCACGGTCTTCGTTGCAAACAGCGGGTTGCCGTCCATCTTGCTCTTCATAAACTCAGAGCAGCAGATCATGGTGTCAATGTACTTGTAAGTCCCTTTCCACTTCCAGAACTCGGCCTCCATCATGCCGATGGCAGACTTCGCCGTGGAGCCGTGGATGCACTTGCCTTTCATGCAGTTCACGAAATGGCCGCCGAGGCACTTCTCACAGTTCTGGTGGGTGTTCGGATTGTTCAGCATGTGGTTCGGGCAGACCAGCTGGTAGTCATGTGCCGTAAAGATGATTTTGCAATCCCTGCCAGTCTCCTTGCGCCACTTCACAATTTCCAGAATGATAGAAGGTGTCAGCTGGTAGTTGAAGTTGTTCAAGTGACAGACATCCGGTTTGAAATCGTCCAGAACTTTTCTCAGCTGCACTCTTGCTTCCTTGCTGTAGATAGTTTTGATCGGGTAGGTCAGCTTGCTCAGTTTGCTGCCGCCGTGGAAGTCCATACCAGATGTATAAGCATTGACCCGGTTGCCCACGCAACGGCCTTCATGCTCCATACCGAAGTACTGAACCTCATGTCCGTGCTGCTCTAGCGCCTCACCCAGCTTAAATATGTAGGTTTCTGATCCACCGTTTGGATATAGAAATTTATTTATTATCAATACTCTCATCTATTATTTTCTCCTGTACAGTTTCATCGTTTCCTTTACAACTTCATCCCAGTTGTATTTCTCGCAGATAAAATCAGCTGCCTGCTTCTTCATTTTCATAACCATTTCAGGATGGTCACAGGCATCTTGCAATTTTTCTCGCAAGTCCTCTACATCTGACTTTTTGAAAATCAATGCCTTATCTTCCACAACCTCTGCGCACTCCGGAATATCCGAAACCAAACAGCAGTTGCCGTAGCTCATTGCTTCCAGTAGACTTAGCGGCATTCCTTCCAAATCAGACGGCAGCGTGTAGATGTAAGCGTTGCTGTATAGTTCATCCAGCATTGCTCCCTGCACAAACCCAGTAAAGAGAATCCGATCGTCACCCTTCGCCAGTTCTTTCAATTCCTCCATAAAGGAATCCGTATCGCTGGAGCCGCCTGCGATGACCAGCTTTTTATCCGTCTTGACATTCTTGAAGGCCTCAACCAGATATCGAATCCCCTTTTCTGGCACCAGACGACCGAGGAACAATATGTATGAGTCTTTTTTCAGCCCGAACTTATCTGTAATCAGACTTGCTTCCCGAATCTGCGGCCTATTCACGCCATTAGGGATAAAGTGCGTTTCTCTTCCATAAGTTTCCTTAAAATAGTCCTGCACTCCTTTGCTCAGAACAATAATCTCATCTGCGTATTTGACAGCATTCTTTTCCCCCTGGCGGATAAACTTTGAACCAAAACCTGATTTCCATTTTTCACGCTGCCAGTCTATTCCATGTATGGTAACTACCACTTTTTTCCCAAACAGCTTTGGCAGCCATGCAAAAAATGCAGGTCCCTCAGCATGAATGTGCACTACATCATATTTTCCAAATGCACTGTAAAAAGCTGCAAAAAAAGAAGAACTCACAGCTGCCAATCCTTTTCGTTCAATCGTCAGAACCGATTTCTGGCGAATTTTTGCATACTCTTTTTTGTTATAATTATCAAATTCCGAACCACTCACATGATGACCTGACCGGTTATAGCAAGTAACTTCATGCCCATCTTGAGTCATTCTTGTACAGAGTTCTTTTACAACAATCTCTATCCCGCCTTCACGCGAAAGACGTTTCTGTCCGAAAACCGCAAGTCTGATTTTTTCTTCCATTACTTCTCTCCAACCGTCATTCCATAGTTTCTATTCTTGTCCTAGGCTTATACACAATCCCAGCAGTTCTTATCCTTAAATTGTCATGCTCGTCTTTCACTATTCACCTTTCCTACTTCATAGCACAACAACAAGCCTGTATACAGATTGCAGCAACAATCTATACGCAGGCTCGTCCTCGTACCTCCTTATTCTGTTTTCTGCTCTATCAGCTTTCGCTGTGGTGGGTTAAGTATAGAGCGCAACCAGAAGCCATTAGCACCTGAAATCACGCTGGCTGTAACGCACCATGACAGGCAGAAACAGGTTGAGGTGAAAAGGTCAAGCCGCGTAAACCCGCATGAAATCAGACTTTTCTCTGGTTGTCCATATGCGGTTGTCAAGTAAGGAACAAAAATTTTTGCAAATAAATAAGCCCTACAAGGTTTTCAAATCGGTTTTGAACCAATTTGATCCTTGTAGGGCTTATCTCTTAATTTTTATGGACGAAGCCCCTTTACAAGAGTCTGAAATTCCTGTTCTGTATCCACAAAGTGGTAAGGCGCATACTCACCATACGCTGTTGGCCTGCTGATTGTTACAAGCTGTACTCCCTTATATCCAACCTCTTTGTTCAATTCTCTTTTTAATTCCACCAGATGCTTCCCATGCGTCGTTTTTAGAGCAAAACAACCATGTGCATTACGATCTTTTGCTACTAAATAGCACATTATTCAGCACCTCCTTAAATTCATGTTCATTCCGAATCAATCCATTTTCATACTTTTCACGCATTATCTTCCCTGTTTCCACGGGATAATTCTTTTTATATTGCTCTTTTTTCGGCATCATGCCGTCACTTAAATTGATGTTCTCCCCTGTCACCAAATCATTTTCCTTCAATAGTTTTCAGTTCTTCAAGGTAATAGTCACCATGATAGAATTTAGAAACATCCATATCAAGAGCTTCAATTACCCGACACGCCAAGCCAAAAGAAGAAGTCAAAATATTTCTTTCCCCAGATTCCAGCCTTTGATATTGACGTAAAGTTATATTGGCTTGATCAGCAACCTCTTGTTGCGTCATCCTTAACATTTGTCGTCTTTCCGATAAGACAGCCGCTGCTGTTGGAATTATCGTTTGAAAACTATCTAAAATTCCACCACTCATAATATTGGTTCCCTTCATCACGTCCATTTGGACGTATTATACGACCAAGCGGACGTGATGTCAAGTTGTACACTTTTGAGGCGAGAGGGCACTTTGTTCATCTTTTTCAAGCGAAATGATAACTGCATTTTTCTCGGCATCATACCGTCCTTTAAACTGATGGTCTTTTCCTGCCACCAGACCATTTGCTTCCAGCAACACCTGAATGAACTGTATTCCGTTAATCATCATCCGACACTGCCCATCGGTCAGCAGCCTGTCTGGGACCTTAAAGGACATGGGATGCTCCGCAGCACACGGCGTGATTGCAATAGACTTCCGATCTTTCCTCTGCAAAACGCAGATATAGGCCGGACTTCCAAGAATACGGATAACATCTTTCCCAACATTCATTCTCCGGCTTTCCGCCGGAATTGTCACTCGCATGTTCATAACTCGCCCAGAATTCATGTCGGCATTCCTCTCTCAGCAATCTCATTGCCCGATTGTTGTACGTTTTCAAGCTGTCCCGGTAAATCTGGCAAAGGTATATTTTCAGATTCTTCACGTTGCGGAATCGGTATTGAAGTAGTGCCTGCTTCCCGTTCGGGCTCATCCAATACAGTAGAACTCTGATACCCAATGAAGTCTTCAAACATGTTCATCTGATGGTCTGCAATATAGTCATTATAAGATTTTCCGATACGGTTCTTATAGGCATCCGGGAAGAATTTCATCTGCTTTTTCTTCATTTCACCAGTAAGCGGATCTGTATATTCCTGTGGCTTCGGGGTGAACATGATTGCTTCTTCCAAATCAAACAACATACAAAGACCCTGATCTGAATTAGCCACCCGTCCAAGCACTTTATAACGGCATTCCCGATTCCAGTTCATGAGCCTGAAGATATTTTCCACAAATTCCAATGATGTAATATCCTTATTCACCCAGTTTTCGTCCTTCTGTCTTGCCCATTCAACAGATGCACTGTCCTCTTCCGGGCACATAATCAGCGCAAGCCGCTTCTTGTTTGGGTGCAGAATCGGAAGAACATACTTGATTCCTTCAAAAAGCCGGATGCAGGCCATATTAAATTTCATAACGCCATACTTTATGCTCACTGCTGGCTTATTCAGCATGGAAAATTGTGTACGCGGCGGCAGCTCATAACCATCAAATTTTTCGTACTCCAGTTCTCTTTTATGTTCTTTTCGTATCTGCGTCAACTCACGAATCAAGGAGATTTCCCGAACGCTCAGTTCCTGCTCCCTACCTTTTTCTTCCATTTCACAAATCCTCCTACATCGACATTAAAAGGTCATCCAGTTCACGTTGAACTTCATTTCTGCTTGGAATTGCACCAATCATTGGGTTTTCTACGACTTGGCCGGATTTCATCACATCACTGGCCGCAATGCTCTGAATCCACTTGCTCCGATACAGCCGACATTTCAGATCCATCGAACGACCTTCAATCTGTTCATACTGATTTTTACCAATCAAAATCCGGGACTCATCCAATTCAAAAATTAGGAACCTTGCATTTTCCTCTCCACGGCAGATACCACGACACTGGTAACGGCAACTCCATTTCCAGTTCATTGCTTCAAATATCACCCCTGAAAACGCCCTGGATGAAAAACTGCTGCAAATCTTATCCTTATTTTCCCAATGTATCGCTGTTGAAGCGTCACGATTACTTTTTCGCAGGATCACGACTTGCAGAATCGGATGATAGAGCAGTTCCACATGCTCGCAGTCGTCCAAGCGGGTATGACACGCTTTGCTGAAACGGATTCCATTTTTTGAGATTGTTATGACCGGGCTGCTCTGGTTGATAAAGCAAGTACCTGAAACCGTCAGATAATCAGATAACAATGCCATATCCGACTTCTTTCCAGACCGCATTTCCGTCATATCGTTCAGTTCGACCACTTCTTCCGGCAGATAGGCATTCAGGCAAAGGCTGCGAATGCTTTCGGCATTGATGCCACTCCAGTTCGGATGGATGCCCACGAATCCTTTCAATGCTCCCTGCTGGATTACTACAATATCCTGCACCCCGCACTTCTTTTTGCTGGACGCCACAAGATGTGCAGCCCGTGCAATTTCCGGCGAAACAATCGCTTCGTGATGTTCTGGAACGTAGGCAGAGCAGCGATTTCCGTTATTCTTTGTGACCTTGCCCAACTTGTAGTCCACCACAATGCTCTTCCGAGCTTCCAGATCACCCCAGCGACGTTCGTTTTTCATGATGTTAGCCACCATCATGCCGTTCCACTCCTGCCTGCCGCGCAGGGTGCTGCGCTTCTTCTGTGTCAGGATCATTGCAATCTGTTCGTAATCATAGCCCTGAATAAATGCCAGGAAGATAAAACGTACCGTCTTTGCTTCTTCCGGCTCAATCACAAGCTGTCCATCCTTCGTATGCCGATACCCCATCAGGTCAGCCACCGGGTACTGACCTGTCATAATACGCTGGTCATACGAAAGGATCATGCGGCGGCTCTTATTGCCCGATTCCCAGTCTGCCAAAAGAGCCTGGATGTCAAGACTGTATTGACTGCTTGGATTCAGCGTGTAGATATTCTCTGTTTCAAAGTACACACCGATGGGATGTGCAGGATGCATGGTTTTCAAAGCTGCGATCTGTGTCATGCAATCCGAAAAGTTCCGGGCAAAACGCGAAATGCTGGCACAGATAATCAAATCCATCTTCTGGTCTTTGGCATCTCGCATCATTCGCTTAAACGCATCCCGTTTCCGCAGTGAAGTACCCGATTTTCCCTCGTCACTGTAAATATCCTGCAGATTCCAGTTTTCCGTTTCTGCAATCTTTTTGGTGTAGTATAGAGTCTGATTTTCAATGGAGGAAATCTGTTCTTCGCTAGATGTGCTGACACGGGCATAAACGGCCACACGTTTTAGGTCACTGTCATAAATTGATGGGGTCGGCTTTGCAGGGCGGAAATAATCTTTTGCTGATTTCTGGTCCTGTTCAGTCTGCTTATGGATTCTGTCGCGGATTTCAGCTTTTCTCTTTTCAGCTTCCAAATGCCTGCTTTTCCAATCCATTCCATTGGACACAACTTCGATATTTTCTATTGAAATATGTTCTACATTTTTTGAATCATACTGTCCTTCGTTCATTTTCCATCAGCCTTTTCCATTTCATGTTCTAGTCGTGCTTTCCATGCAAGATATTCTTTCTCACGGATTGATGTGTATTTTTCGGCTAATTCTTTCAGACTTTGCCGTTGGTTATCAACATCAAGAATGGTGTCGATTCTCTGGTCGTCATCATCCGTAACAACGTCCACTCACATCGGTATGTCAAACAGATATTTCAACAGGAAACAGAAATCACAGGTATTCGCCGCAAGGTAGGCTCTTGTCTGTGAAAAAATCAGATTGACGGCACCCTTTTTGCAATCTTTGAGCAGATGCACCATTTCCGGGCGTTTGTAAATTTCCTTATTTCCTGTGATGTCAATATAGACACCAACCAGCCTTTTATCCACATCATCTCTGAACCTTTCAGCGTAATAGGAACTATGATAGGCTACTGCTACATCCTTGGAGCGTTCCCACAGTTTTGCAAGTTTCACATAGCCACCAACCTTATACTTGCGGTCCATTCATAGCTCCTTCTTCCAGCTGAACACTCCAATACCATCTCCGCTTCTTCTGGTAGCAGTGGATTCCCATTTCCGTTTTTACCATCCGCGCCACTCGTTTGCTGACACCCTCATTGTCCAGACGGCAATAAATTTCATTTGCACTCATATCGCCTTTTTCAAGGAAATGCTTGATCCAATAGGCAGCTTTCTGTTGCTCTGTATCAAATTTAGGTTCGGCGTCCGGCTGTTGTTTTTCAAAAAGCTGTGGCCTGCATTCCAGCCATCGAAAGCCCTTGTCGGCAGAAATGGAAAAGCGGATGTCTTCTGCCGTAGGCGCAAGACTGTTTTTGATTTGATGTACGATTCTTATATCAGGATTCTCGGTATCTCGCTCCACCTGCAGGACGCTTCGTGCTGCTGCCACAACATCAATGCTGCCAAGGCTGCGGTACAGCCCTTTGGAGCCTTCTTTTTTGTTAAGGTGTCCAATCAGAACGATAGCGCAGTCGTAACCAGCAGCCCACATTCCAAGGCGGCGCATGAGTTTCCGCGCTCTGCCTGCGATTTGCAAATCCGAATCGCTGCCAAGATAAGCCTGAATCGGATCGATCACGACCAATCGAGGCCGAAATTCAATGATTGCCTGACGGATGCGCTCATCATCCAATGTGAGGCCGTTATAAACCTCTTCATTGATGAAGGCAATCTTCCGGCAGTCTGCTCCGCAGCGTTCCAAACGGGGCTTTATCGTGTCTGAAACGCCATCCTCCGAGCACTGATAAATCACTTTTTGCGGCGCACCAATTTTGCATCCGTCCGGGGTCTTACCTCCTGTTGAAAGTTCCGCAATCAGATTCATCATCATGGTAGATTTTCCATCGCCGGGATCACCTTGCAGAAGTGTGATTTTCCCGATTGCAATAAAGGGATACCACAGCCACCGTACATCCGTTGACTGAACTTCGCTATACAGTGTCAGCAGCCGTTCCATTTCGTTTTCCCCACTTTATTTTCGCAGCTTGATTTCATGCTTTTATTATACTCTTATCAGATGATTTTTTCTGTGAAGTGGCACTTCACATGTGCAGCAAATTGTGATGTAACACTTCACAAAATTGCCTCAGAACACACAACCGCTAGGGGTGGCCCCGCCAAATTCTGAGCCACATTTTCATCATTTTCTCTATACAAATGAAAGTACATCTGTTAACTGAACCCCGCTGTACAGCGTCAGTAACTTTTTCACTTCGTTCTCACTCACATTATCGTGCTGTTCAATTTTATGGTTTTATTATACACCTGTCAGATAATTTTTCTGTGACCCAGCAGGTCACTTGTTCCTTAAAATGTGACCTACTGGGTCACATTTTGGCCTCAGAAGCCATCTCCGCTAGAGGGGAAAAACGAAAATTCTGACTTCTATGTTGGCTGCTCTTTTCGTTCTTCTTGATTCGTTTTTTCATAGGCCAGATAATAAAAGTACTCTTATGCGGGCATTCGAAAGGAAGATTTACTTATGTCCGTCAATTATGTTGCTTTGGGAAAACGTATTGGTTATTTCAGAATGCAGTGTGGCAATATCACCCAGGAAGCCTTAGCCTCTAAAATCAATCGCAGTCGTGAATTTCTGGCCAAAATTGAAAAAGGCACAGAACACCCCAGCGTTGCCACTCTGGTCGATATTGCCGACGCCCTCTGCATTTCCGTTGATGATTTGTTGATAGACAGTCTTCACTATTCCGTTTCAACTTCCAACACCGAATTGCATCGTCTGTTATTGGACTGCAACGAAACTGAGCAGGAAATCATTATCCGCACGGCGAAGGAGTTAAAGGCCACTCTTGTCAGCCTAGGAATTTAACATCCATCCGTATTAAAATCACAAAATAAAAAGGCCCGCATAAGCCGCAGACGCACCCTCGAATCATCTTGGGTGCTGTCTGTGGTTTATGCGGGTTTGCCTAATTCATTTCGGAAATGTTACATAAACTCCTTTTACAATTTCTCTTGCCTCTATACCGTCTTGTTCATCCTCCATCAAAATATTGATTTTTTCTCTGCTCAACCTTGTAATTATATATCCATCATCGCATTTATACGTTTTATAGCCATATACCATAAATACAGGACTCGTTTGCATACCATTACTAAAAATGAAAGTAATTCCTACAAACACAAAAATAATCGCTGCCATCCAAATTCCATAATCGGAAAATGCTGTAGGCAAAATCACTGTTAGTATATTAGCAGTTAAAAAGCCAAAATTCTCTATAACAGCATTTTCTTCCACTTTTTTCTTAATTCTCGTATTATTCCTTTGCCGCATAAACTGTCGGACATAAAAAAGTGAAAAAGCAATAAGTATAACTAAACCACACCACACAAATTTATTTTCGGAAAAAATCAAACTTGCTTTCTCCGCTATTGATTTACTTTCTATAGTTTTTACGCTTTTCCAGCCATTAAAAACACTCACACCAAGAAGAAAAACGTACACAATACAATACGAAGAAATATACAGCATCCATTTTGACAGGTTCGTCATCATTATCTATAAATATAGCCTCCTTGCATTATAAAGAATCTTCAGTTTTAGAAACGCCTATTCTCTCTGCCAAAAGTGATTTGAAGTAGGCATCTGACATCAGATTGACAATATGGTATAGCTGTGATTTTTCTCTGTAGATCAACTTTCCATTTTCGTCAAACTCAATATCCAGTCCAAGATCTTTCACAATTCCTTCCACTTTATCATAATTATCAAAGAATAGTGGCAGTCTTCCTTTACTCATGATATTAGTGAATCTCTTCATGATTCTAACATCTCTACTGCAATCATCCGCAAATTGTTCAATATTCACAAGTACACCTTGTGTCAAAATTGCTCCCATTGCTTCATCTGTTTTAGCTTTATACGCATCTCTATAGTTAAAAATTCTTTCCAAGGAGATATGGTTTAAAATCACTAATGAGTCTTCGCATAATACCATATCCACATCTTCATCAAGCCCAAGGAAGTCACTTTCCATTTCAACCAGTTCATCGTTAATAAAGTGTGTAAGTAATCCACTTCGAAGCTTTTTCATCTTAGAAAACTGGCGCAGAAGATATACGCATTTTCCTTCATATACAACTCTCAAACAGTAGAAACTCACTTTATCAATTTGAAGATTTTCTATTTCTTTACAGACTTTTCCATCATCAAGAGTTTTTACAAAAGTTCCTACATCTGTAACACTTTCCTTGTTGAGAATTTCAATTTCCTCATCTGCTACTCCAATAGGATTAAAATCCACCAAGCGATTTATTTTAAACTGGTTCTTCAACTTTGGAAGCACCATTTTCAAAATTTTCTTTTGAAGTTCAGCACTTATCATTGGCTGAAAAGATCGAAATCTCACGTCACTCATTAATTTTTGAACGAAGTAAAGACTCAATATATTTTCCGGTTCATTTGCAATAATCTTTTCGAAATAGTCTATATATTCTACGTTTGTCATATTTATCATCACCCGTTTCTCATAGATTTTTTATTTTACTAATGATAGTTGCTGTCACTTTTTCTTCACCATGCAGCGTTTCTTAAAGAACGAAATGCCATAGCAAAGAATCTGATCATAGTCGTCCTCATACTCCTTTGCGTACATCCTATCATCAATTTGCTGCAAAGCCGTATCGCACTCACTCTCCAGATTTTCCAATACCTTCGTGTACTTTGCTTCAAAGATTGCAACGCGAGCATTGATGGAATCGTAAACAACCACATCGCTTCGGCCTTCTCCATGCTCCTTGTTGGAGTCTACCATATATCCAGCACCTGTAAAAATGCCCGCAAGGAAAGCGTGATAGAAGTCTTCCCGATAGTCATGGTAGCTGATGGTACGCCGGAGCAATACATTCATCTCTTTCGTAATGCCATCGCTGTCACCGTTCCAGACCGCATCAAACAGCGCGTTTCGATTCCACTTCTTCGTACTGTCATCGAACCATTTGATGACTGTCGTTTCAAAAATCTCTTTGATTTCTGCATTCGGAATCATAAGGGCAACCATGCCATCCGGCAACTCACCCTTATAATCTTCTTCACGCGCCTTGGTTAAGTACCCTGTCAGGTACAGCGTACTCCAAAGATTGTCTTCTGAGGAATGCAGATAATCATAGGTCAGGTTTTCATCTACACGCTGAACGATGCAGCCACCAGCCATCAGCGTTTCAAGTTTATTTGTGATGGTACTGCCTGCATAGTCAATAAAGGAACGAATGATGGCATTATCGCTGGTGTTCTTCCAGTAGCTGATAGGCTTAGCTTTCGGATTGCGCTGCAGTTCCAGCATGTAATTCATTACGTCCCACGGGCAGTAAACATCAAAGGCTCCGAAATGGTATCCATCATACCATTTTTTGATGTTCTCAGCCTGCGTTGTCAAGTCAGCATCCTTTAGCAGCAGGTCGACCTCACTCTGTACAAATCCGAAATACTCGTTCAGCCGAGAATTTGTGATAGTATCCGATACAAAATTGTTGGTTCCTGTAAAGATACTCTCTTTCGCAATCTTCAAGCAACCTGTAACAACTGCAAAACGAAGGGCTTGATTGTCTTTCAGTGCTTGCATCAGGCCTTTCATGACATCGAGCATTTCATCATAATAACCGTTGTTGTTTGCTTTTGCTACGGGTACATCATACTCGTCTATAAGAAGAATTACAGGCTTTTCATAATAACTTTGCATCATCGTTGTCAAAAGCATAAGGCTGCTCTTAACTTCTTTTATGGAGCCACTGCCATGTGCAAGATGCTCAAACGCTGTTTTTTGGAACTCTGTAGCATTTTCACTATCAAGCAAATAAAGATGTTTATTGTACAAATCTGCTATCACCATTGTAAGCATATCGTATGCCCCGGTGAAATTCAGTCCATCTACTTGTCGAAATGAAACAAAAATTGTCGGATACTGGTTCATCCACTCAACGCACAATGCTTGGTTTTCTGTAATTTCCAGTCCCTCAAACAGTTTTCTGCTGTCTTTGCGGATGTCAAAGAAGTTTTCCAGCATACTCATGCCCAATGTCTTACCGAAGCGTCGGGGACGAGTGATAAGCGTTACTTTCGTTCCTGTTCTACTGAGCAGTTCTCCAATCAGTCCCGATTTATCAATATAGTAATACCCATTTTTTCGAATTTCTTCAAAGTCCGAAACTCCAACGGGAATATTCATTTCTTTCATCTCTGCTGCTCCTTTCGCGTAGCCATGCACAGACTTTTCCTTGCTCTTATGATACCATGAATCTCGTGTTCTTACAAGAAAAACTCTGCTTACAGCAGTGATTTCGACTACAACTCATTCTGCATAGCCTGCTAGCACATCTTCAAATGTAAAACGAATTTTCACACGCTCATCGTTGAAAACCTCAATGCGGTCAATAAAGGTTTCCACCACATTCTGTGATAAGCGCATCACATCGCCTGCTTCTTCTGCTGCACTTACGACAGTCTGCAAATTATCAGCATCTTTCCTTACTGGCAGGAAAATTTGATTTTTCTCGGCACGAAGTCGTTGAATCTGCTCCATTCGTTCATCTTCTTGCGCTCTGTAGGCGTCTCTCTGCCGGACGAATTCTTCCTTGCTTATATTTCCGTCGGCGTATTGCTCATACAGTGCAATGCGCTGTTTTACGATCTCTGCCTTTTCTGCACTCAGCTTTTCTTCCTGCCGTTCCAGTGCGGAAAAGCAAATCAACGCTTTGCGTTCCCGTTCGTGCAGGATTTCCAGTACATGCTCCGCCTGCTTTATCTGCACTGTCAGTGCGTTTCGGACAATCTCTTCCAGCAATTCCTCAGAGATCGGGATTCGCTTGCAGGGACTGTCCACCGCTGTGGCTGAGAATCTGCAGTTAAACGAGGGGCCAAGCTTCTTGAGAACACGATATTTCATCAGTTTCTGGCAGTAGCCGCAGTAGACCTTGCCTTTCAAGGGATACTGGCGTTTTGTGTAGTTCCCGGCCTGGTGCTTCCCATGCTGCAGCATGATGACCATTTGTGCCTGTTCAAATTCCTCCGGGGTCACAATGGCGGCATGGCTATCCTCAATTCGTACCTGCTGTTCCAAAGGAGCGCGCAGAACCCGATGCTTACAGGGAACCGGCATAATGAATTTCGCGCCCACATAGGTTCCCTTATACTTCTCATTTTTCAGAACATGGTAAACCGTTCCACTTGTCCAATGGCTGCGCTGCAGATCCCATGCTTTCTGCTCACTGTACACATGGTTTTCCGCCACATGATATGCTGCCGGGGTCGGGATCTGCTTTTCATTCAGGATTTTGGCGATGGTGCCTGTTCTGTTGCCCTGCAATGCCAGTTCAAAGATCAACCGCACATATCGACTGGCTACCGGGTCGAGGATCAGCTTATGGCAATCGTTCGGGTCCGGCAGAAATCCAAACGGGCGGTATCCTCCGAGATACATTCCTTTTTTCTGCATCACATGGTCTGCTGCTGCGATTTTAGCGGAGAGGTCCCGGCTGTAGGATGCGTTGATGATGTTCTTGATGGCTACTTCCAGTCCGCGCACATCGTTCCCAGCCTGCATTCCACTGTCATACTCATCGTTGACAGAGATAAAGCGAATGCCCAGCAGCGGGAAGATGCGCTCCATATAATCGCCTGCCTCAATGTAATCACGGGCAAACCGTGAAAAGTCCTTTACGATGATTGTTTTTATCTTGCCATCCTGTGCGTCCTGAATCAGCTGCTGGAACGCCGGGCGGCTTGTGGATGTGCCGGAATAGCCATCATCCACATACTCCTGTCGCGGCTCTGCAGCCAGTTCCGGGCGAGCCATGATGTACCCCTCTACCAGTCCGCGCTGACCCTGAATGCTGTTGCTCTCAGCCTTATCTGTTCCCACATCCTCGTCCGCAAAGGAAAGTCGATAATAGGTTCCGATCATCTGCTGCTCACCGCCCTTCAAACGGATAAATCAATTCTGTCTTTACAATTTCCGCTGCACGATTTTCCAGATTACTCATGCGGCGTACCCATTCCATCTGATTTTCTTCTTTCAGTTTTTCCGAAATGCCCTCCCGTTGGCTCATCTGCTCAATCAAAACCTCATATCGTTCTGCTGCATGCTCTTCCACGTCTGCCAAAACAGCATCCAGTTTTCCACTCAGCAGCAGGCTCTGATAATAGGCTGGTTTTCGTAGTTTCAGGTACGCCTTGTGCAGCATTCCCCATCGGCCAATCGGACGAGTCCGTGGCAGTTTCAAGGCTGGCAGGTAACAATTTCCAACTAAGGAATATTCCATCCCTGTCCGGGCATCGTAGATTTTCTCTTTCATTGCTTTGTTCTCCTTTTTCGTTAGAACGAAAATTCCGTGCAAGTGATTTTCTCGCGGTCCACTTCAATTTTCTTTACATACTGCTGTAGATTGTCTGCCGTCAAAAGCACCTCTGTGTTGTCTGCGATTTGCTTTTTCTGCCGCAGTTCTTCTTGAACAACTACCAGTTCTTTCTCGTTTTCAGCTTTTGTCTGTCTGAATGCCTCAATTTCATTCTCTGCATCCTGCTTCAATTCCAAGAACTTTTCTTTTGAAATTTTTCCAAGGACATACTGCTCGTAGCCGCTGCGCTTCTGTGATTCCAGTCGAACGATATTGCCTGACGCCTGTTCAATTTCACGTTTTGTAGCTATTTCTTTTGATTGGAGTTTGCTTTTTCCAGAGCTTTTCCGTACCAGCTTCTGCAAATCACGGTGTTCTTCCATCCGCTGGTGCAACTCCTTGTTAATGCCATTCCAGAGGTCTTTCTCTGAAATTGAAACATGGCAAGATGCACAGTAAAAATACAGCGAACCATCGCTTTGCCAATGACAAAACAGCTTTTCTCCGCACTCTTTGCAAAATATCCGGCCTTTGAAAATGTTCGGATTACTTTCTCTGCGCTGTCTGCACCACTTTTTCCGTTCCTCCCTGACCGCTTGCTCGGCTTCCCGCAATGCAGAAACTTCATCAAACAATTCCCAACTGATGATTGCCGGATGGCTGTCCGGCACCATCCGCCAGCTTTCCCGTGGATTCCGCCCGATTTTCCGATACGTTTCATCATAAGCGATGCGGTTATAGACCATTGTTCCTGTGTAGATTGGATTTTCCAGCACCTTTGTCACGAAAACGGTCTGCCATGCTGGGTCCTTTACCCGCAAGGTGTTTTTCAGGTATCCCAGCTGACAGCGGCGTGTAAAAGGTGTCGGGATTCCCTGCGCAGACAGCTTTTTTGCAATCTCGCGCTCTTTCATACCGGATTTCTTCCAGAGAAAAATCCGAACTACCACATCGCTGACTTCCTCGTCCAGAATCAAATGATTCTGCTGATTTCTCTTGTAACCGAACGGAACAGGCGTATAGATTTCTCCTCGTGCTTCCTTGGAACGAAAGCACGACTGAATCTTCTTGGACAGGTCTTTCGAGTACATTTCATTGATCATGCTCTTGATCGGCACCAGCATCCCGTCCCGACTCTGGCTGTTCAGGCTATCATAATTATCATTGATGGCGATAACTCTTACGCCAAACAGTGGAAACACCTGTTCCAGATACTGACCTGTTTCCACGAAATTACGGCCCAGTCGGGAGAAGTCCTTTACCACAATGCAGTTGACTTTCCGCTCCTGCAGTGCTTTCAGCAGCCGTTCAAATTCCGGGCGGTCAAAGTTCATCCCTGTACACCGCTTGTCCGCAAATACATCCAGCAGCATCAAATCATCCCGGTGATTGATGTACTCCTTGATATAGGAAATCTGCACTTCCAGTGATTCCGTATTCCGAAGCACATCATCGAAATCAGACAATCGTGCGTAAATTGCGGTTTTCCAGATACGGTGCTGTGCGTTCTCGGCCTCCCGCTGCGCCGCACTTACTTTCTTGCTTACTCTTGCCATAAATCACGACCTTCTTTCAAGCTGACACTTCATGCTGCTTTTGGTGCAATTCCTCCAGCAGGTCTGCAATTTCATCCTGGAATCGGAACGTAATTTCCACCCGATTGCCCTCATAGACTTCGATTTTCTCAATCAATTCGACAATCATCGGGCGGGTGATTTCTTCCAATTTTCGATACTTACGGTACACGTCCAGAAATGGATACGCATTCGGGGCAGTCTGTAAATTTTGCTGTTCCGCCTCCAGTTCCTCAATTTTGCGGTCATACTCTTCGATTCGCTTGCTGTACAGTTCGTTGTAGTTCAGGAAATCCTCCCGTGTGAGGATTTCGTCTGCATAATCCCCATACAGTTTTTCCTTAATGCCCTGTGTATGGGTCTTTTCTGCAGTCAGCTGCCGAATCTGCCGTTCAATGCGCCGCACACGGTAGGGTTCCTGCTGGGCCTGCCGGATGCTTTCCACAAATTCTGCTTCCTCCATCACAATCTGGATCTGCATCTGGAGCGCATTCCGCACAATGTTATAGAGCTTTTCATCCCGTAGGTTATGGCTCGTGCAGCTGCCTTTGTTCTGTTTGCTGCCGGAGCACTGATAATAGATGTACCGCTTTCTTTTATAGCTGGCCGACCTGCGTACCAGCCGACTGCCGCAGTCCCCACAGTAGAGAAAGCCTGCAAACAGGGCCACCGTTTCGGCATCGTTTGGCCTGCGGGTTTCGGTTTCCAGAATCCGCTGCACCAGTTCAAACTGCTCTGCCGGAATGATTGCTTCATGAGTGTTGTCCACGATTACCCAGTCCCGCATCGGCACATTCATTTTCTTTTTGGAGCGATAATCCAGTCGCCGGGTCTTTCCCTGCACCAGCTTCCCGATATAGACCTCGTTGTGCAGAATGCGATCCACTGCCTTGGCAGACCACGGCGGCTCATCGCTCTTGCGGAAATGCAGGCTCAGCTTTGCACCGCTCTGCAGCTTTCGCGCAGCCGGGGACGGCACCTTTTTCGCATTCAATCGGTCTGCGATGCTCTGATTATTCATGCCACTGATCTTCCAGCGGAAAATATCTTGCACTGTTTCCGCTGCCAGTTCGTCCACGATCAGCTTGGTATGATTGCTGGGGTCCTTCTGGTACCCATAGGTTGCAAAACTTCCCACAAAATCGCCGCGCTTCCGCTTTACCGCAAGCTGACTCTTGATTTTGACGGAAATATCCCGACAGTAGGCATCATTGAGCAAATTTCGCATCGGGACCATGATGGAATCGCTGGTCTTCCACGCAGATTGGCTGTCATAATTATCCGTCACTGCAATCAGCCGGACCCGCATGACCGGGAAAATACGTTCCAGATAACGCCCCACTTCAATGTAATTTCGTCCAAAGCGGGACAGGTCTTTCACCAGAACACAGTTGATGATTCCTTGTTCCAGTTCCCGAAACAGCCTTTGGAACGCAGGTCGTTCAAAGTTTGAGCCGGAGTAGCCATCGTCCACAAACTCATCCACGATGCACAGTTCCGGGTGGTCTGCAGTATAGGCTTCCAGCAAGGTACGCTGGTTTGCAATACTGTCGCTCTCTGTCTTATCGCCATCCTCACGAGATAAGCGTAAGTACAAGGCTGTACGGTATCGGGTTGTATTTTGCTGTGTTCTCTTCTGCAAATTTATATCCGGGTATAACAAAAGCCTTCCACCTCCTTAACGAATCGGCAATACTGTTCGTCAGAGAAGCGAAAGGCTCCACATTTTCTATGTAGAACAAGCCTACCGAGCAGGTTCTGCTCAGTTTGCACATTCCTATCTTCTTACCCGTAAACAGCTTACCAGAATCATCATCTTTTGTCTATCGCTTTATCGCATTAAAGTGTGAAATTTTTCTGCGTTTTTTTTCAGCAGTTTGCCGAAAGCTTCTCTGCCTTTTCAGCTGGCAGACTGAAAGCACCTGCCAATGCGCTCAGACAGTGTGCTGCACCCTCTTGGTGCAAAATTCAGCTTTACAATAATTCCATTGTCCAGATAGCAGTAAGGATTTCGGACCTTATCCAGCAGCTTTTTCAGCCTTTCCTCTTGTGGCAATCCGTGTTCCACTGCATCCTGCTGCAGTTCCTGCAGTTCAGACTGTTCAATCGTGCGGATGTCCCGGTTCTTCATCTGGCGGATCTGCGCCAGCCAATTCATTGTACCGTTTTCTTTCAATTGCGTTCCTCCCATTCAGGCCAGAAGTGCTTTCAGCAAGTTCAATTTTGCCTGTCCTATATCCTTTCTCATGCTGGGGCCTGTGCAGGCAATCGGGGTACACAGTTCCAGCAGCCGGTCATAGATACGGGCGTGTGCGGTATTCTGCGGGTTCTTCAACTCCGTCAGGGTCAGGTTCGTGGTGACGATCAGTGGTTTTCGGCTGCGGTAACGGCTGTCGATAATGTTGTAAATCTGCTCCAGCACATATTCCGTGCCCCGCTCCATGCCGAAATCGTCAATGACAAGCAACGGATAGCCGCAGAGCCTGTCCACGACTTCATTTCGCCCGGAAAAGGCGTTATTCAGTTCATTCATGATTCGGGCAAAATTCGTCATGCAGACGGCCACTTCCTGTTCCATCAGGGCATTGGCAATGCAGCCCGCCATAAAACTCTTGCCTGTACCAACACCGCCCCAGAGCAGCAGCCCCACATTCTTTTCCTGCATTTCCGGCCAGTGGGCCACATACCGCTGTGCCAGCTGCATCTGTGGATTTTGCCCGTGATCGTTTGCAAATGTCCAGTGCTGCATCGCCCAGTCGGTAAAGCCCTGCAGCTTCAGCCGCTGCACTTTCTCGTAATGCATCCTTGCACGTTCTTCTTTCTCTTGCTTTTCCCTTGTAGCCTGCCTGCACCGGCATTCAGCCGGATGGCGGTCACACCCAAACAGTTTTTTGCCATTCGGAAAGAACGCTTCCTTGGGAGTTTTGCAGCTGCCGCAGTACAGCAGCCCATCTTCTGCAACATAGTCCTGCGGTTTCACAGAGATCGTCATAAGCCTGTCCATCGCTGTCTGGATCGTTTCCGTCATAAGCTTTCCTCCTTGTTGTAGGTATAGTCCGGGATGCCTGCTCCCGGTTTCCGTTGTCTTTTCTTTCGTGCTGACCAGCTACGCAGGGTCGCCGCATGGTCTGCGTACTTCCTGCCTGTAGACTGCATATAGGCTGAAAGGTCATCAATCAGGGAATCCAACTCTGCAATTTCCATTTTCAGTTCTGAATAATCTTCCAGATAGACATTCCGATAACGCCCATATGCTTCTTTGGTTCTACTCAGTTGGTTCAATCTTAGGTTGTTCTTATTTATTTGGTTAGGTGTGCAGTTTTGCGCAATCGTATTGCCCACTTTTGAGCAATCAGGCTGCTCATTTTTGACCATCCCGATTGCGCATTTCTGCGCAGTCCGGGGAACGCCGAGAAATATCTGATTGGGCTTGGAAAAGCCATTAGACCGCCGTTCGATCAGCCGTGCGGCTTCCAGTTCCCGCAGGGCACGGGTGACACTGGAAATGCTGCTCTGAAGATCTTCCGCCAGCCCTGCCAACGGATAGAGCACATATGCCCGGCCCTGTACATCCACCCAGCTGTTCTTCTGAGAAAGGGTCATGCGGTCCAGCAGCAGAACATATGTTAGCCGCGCTGTATGGGACAGGCTCATCTGCAGCAGAAATTTCGGATAAGGGAAATAAGCGGGTAGTGGGGTTTGTGCTTTGATGTACTCTTTACTCAAACTTCCTCCTAATCGTTTTCAAAAGTCCCTGCCGAATGGGAAAGTCCTGCACGGGCTTACGCATCCGGCAGGGTTCCGGGGTGCGGGGTGGAAGACCCTGCTGATTACAGGCTCATATCATAGCTGCGCTTCTTGCGTTTCGGTTGACGCTCACGCTGTTCCTGTCGAGCCTGCTCCTGCCTTGCCTTTTCGCGGACATTGGCCTCCCACTCGCGTTTCCATGCAAGGTCGGATTTCATCTCATTGGTTTTTCGGAAGATGCTGTACACATTATCCGATGCAATTTCCAAACGCTTGGATTCTTCCCGCAAGGGAGCATATGCCTTTTTCCTCTCCGCGATTTCTTTGGTCAGTTCTTCTTTCCGTTTTTTCAAGGATTTCAGCGATGGCAGCTTTCCATCATTTTCTTCCCGGAAGTATTTCACGGATTCCGCATAGGCATCCAATTCCTTGGAATGCTCTGCGCGGAATTTTTTCTTGAAAATTGCTTTCGTAAATTGCTGCTGGACCTCTTTTGTGGAAAGGTACTGCCCCGCATAATGAATCTGTTCATTGGTTTTGTACAGTTCATCCTCCGCCTGTGACAGCCGTTCATACGCTGCCTGCGCGTTGGCCTGTGCTGTCTTACACAGATCGTTCAGTTCCGTCAGGTCGTTGATGTTGTTTTCCTGCACCCATACCAGCGTTTCGGCCATTTTCTGCAAATTGCTGATTTTGACCTTTAGTGCATAGGCCAGATTTTCCTGTGCCTTGACATTCTCCTGCAGGTCCACAACGAGCCGTAGCCTGGTTCTGGTTGTAAAGATCAGTATGGGGTCTTCCTTGTACCGCAGATTCTTCTCGGCGTTCTGAACAAAGAATCCTTCCAGACATTCTCTTTTGCAGCTTTCTCCCAGAGAACGCTCCGATATGAACTTGTTCCGTTCCGGCGGCAGATAGCTATAACGCCCACGTTGGGTTTTGACGAAAATGTTGTATTCATCCTGCAGGATGTCTTGAAAATCTTCATACGAGATTGCTCTCTCACGAGCAGCGGCAACAGCATCCCGGATAATTTGCTTCTGTGTTTGAAACTTTGTCGGATTGGGCGTAAATCCTTCCGTTTCGATTTTCTGTTTTTTCTCATCCAGCCGCCGCTGTGCCCAATACTCCGCTTCGGTCACACCCGTTCTGGATGGTGACAGTAAATCGACCTGATGCAAAAATTCGCGGCGGCACAAATCCATGAGGGATTTCTGCAGGTGTTTCAGGTACTCGTTCGTCACATGGTGCTTGTACCCTGCCTTGCAGTCAATAGGACGTTCCATAAAAGGCTGCGGCAGAACATCCAGTTTCCGCAGACTGTTGATTACGATATGGACATGAATGTTTCCGCTGCCATTGTGACCGTCCATGTGCGTACAGACCAATGCCTGATGCCCCGGAAAATTTGCTGTTGCGTATTCCAGCCCAAGCTCCTGTGCCCGTTTCCCCGTCAAACAATTTTCTGTGCTGTCCCGTGGATATTTCACAGCGTTCTTTTCGCCTTGGTGGATAAACTTAGAGCCAAGTCCTGATTGCCATTTCTCGCGCTGCCAATCAATGCCGCCCGATGTCAAGTCTTGGACAACATTTTTCACAAATTTCTATTTTAGAAGTGCTGCCACATCCCGCCGCAAATCCTTGATTTTCCTTGATATTCCGCCATTTTTCTCTTTGGCGGTCTGTTTTTTTGCCCTAATCTTCATTTTTACCGCTGATGATCTAGGTTCTTCACCTTTTTCAATCATAAAAGATTCCTCGTTTAATCTTTTTCTGTGCTGCGCCATATCTTTACAGGATTCCATATCAATCTTTTCCAAAAATCCTGCTTATCTCTGGTTTTTCCATCAAAAGCAGAAATTCGATCCAACATGCCATCAACAGCCCGAAAAGATAGGTGTCAAAAATGCCCTGAGATTTTTGTTAAAAAAGACTAAGATTTTTAATTTTCGAGCAAGCGATACACTTTTCCCTCTCCATCATGTTCTTTGTTAAAAAATAAACATTCGTTAAAAGTCCGGCAAAGATTCATCTGGTTTGTCAGGAAGATAGCCTTTTTCACAATAAAAAATCTCCCACCTGCAACTCAAAGTTTCCTTTGAATCACAAGTGGGAGCCACTACCAAATCTTCAAATATTATTCTTAGTTCTCTTTTTGTTCTGCTTCAATTTCAGATTTTTTTCTTCTGCCCCGGCGTTTCTTTTCTGTTTCCGGTTTCACATCCCCAATATCATAAATGACAACTTGCTCATCCGGGTACAAGGTTCCATTCAAGGTATAGCTAAGTTTACCACCGTTGTCATCCTCGAAAGGCAGCATTCTCCGAAACTCTACCTGGATAGCCGGCACCTTAATGCTGATTGCATAAGTCTGCTTGCTTTCCTCATTACTGAACTTGATCGCATTCGGATCTTTTTCTGAACAAGGCTGAATCGCAATCTGCCTGGTCTTTGCGTTGAGCAGCACCCTGATGTAAGGCGCGTAGTTTAACTCTACAGCTGTTGCCTTATTGAATTTCAGACTGTTTGAAGTCACCGTCATAACAGACTCGCCTTTCGGTTGCTTTAGATTGATTACCTCAAATCCTTTCAAAATTTCCATTTCACATTCCTCGCTTTCATATTCTATGTGTACCTGCTCTGGCTTTGCATCAACCAGTGCCATCACCTTTTCTGTTGCCGTTTCCAATCTCTTGAGGGAAACAGCCTTCCATGTTGGTCTGATGGGGACGAATCCTAACAGCACTCCCTTTCGTAATGGAATCAGCCTTTGCTGCTTGGGGCGAATGCGCCTCCGCTTGCCTGCAATCTGTTCCAGCCTTACCTGTGCCTTATCCCAGACCTCTCGCTCTACGATTGCGGGGTGATGGTCTGGTATAAAATACTGCTCCACCTCGCCTTCATTTTTCTTGGTCTTGTGGGTCAAACAATCTACCGTATAGGTTTTCTGCATCAGAACGTCGCCGCAGTATTTTTCATTCCGCAGGATATTCTTGACCGATTCACCCGTCCACGGGTTATTTTTGATTGTCCTGATTTCCAACGCATTGAGCTTTTCTGCAATTTCTGCTGGGTGCATTCCTTTATCAAAGCTCATATAGATGGTACGAACAATTTCAGCTTCGTTGGTAACGATTACCATTTCACCATCATCGTCCGTATCATAGCCCAGCAGACTCGTCGTACTGATTTTTTGCGTTCCGGCTTTCATCCGGCTTCGAGTTGCCCACTTGATATTAGTGGAGATGCTTCTGGATTCCTCCTGTGCGAAGGAAGCCAGCATCGTCAGAAATACTTCTGCCTTTTCATCCAGACTATCCAAGCGTTCCTTGTCAAAATACACACTGACAGGTGGCCGGAGGTTCCGCAGCAATCGAATATTAGTCAGGCAGTCCACCACATTACGAGCAAAACGACTGATAGACTTCGTAAGAATCAGATCAATTTTCTTAGCCTTTGCATCCTCTATCATCTGCTGAAACTGCACTCGATGCTTAACTTGTGTACCAGAGATTCCCTCATCCGCATAAATGCCTGCCAGCTCCCAGTCTGGATGCTCCGCTATAACAGTGTTGAAATGTGCCATTTGCTCTTCCAGACTGGTTTCCTGCGCCTCCTGGTCTGTGCTGACACGACAGTATGCAGCGACACGCTTTTTAGGTGGTTCTTCTGTTTCCGCCACGACACCCACTGTTGCAGGAATAATTTTTACATCATAGGTCTTTGTCAGGCGAGGTGTCTTTTTTCTTCCCTTTTCCTTACGCCGTTCTACCACAATCGGCCTTTTAGCATGACTATCGCTTGCCACATTCCCCCTCCTTTCACTTTTTCTTCCTATTACAAAGTTGCCCATGTTATAGCATTGCCGTCGCACCTGTATAAGTCGGATTTCGGAACAAGCAACGAAGCATATCCGTTGTCCACTGGTCGGGTTCTGCATCATAAGGCTTTCCCAGAATTCTCTTTTTGTGTTTCATTGGGGGTTCTACACCTTGCTCATTCAACCACTTTGCAATGTTACGCATTTTCTGACCGGACGCATATCTGGAAAAAGCCTCGCTTAAATAAGGAGAAACTTCTTCATCCTTTATCATGTTGCTTTCGCCATTCCTGCGGAGATAGCCAAATGGGACAGAGTTTGTCAGCCGGAATCCCGCGCCTTGTTTTCTTCTCCACGCAAACATGATTTCTGCGTGCATCTCACAGCGTTTTGCTTCAAAATAGTCCTCAACTTCTTTTCGGCTGACGGCTCTGGTGTCCAAACTCTCCTCCAGCACGATCAGGCCGATGCCCGTTGCATAAAGCGTTTCCTCGATTGCTTGCCGTGCCGCCGGGAAATCAGGCCCGCAGTAGTACATAGATGCCACGATGATGCAGTCAAATTTTCGCTCTACGCCATCATTGGTCATTTGGTCGAACGCGGTGCGCGCCTTTTCATCGTTCTTGCGGTCAGAATACTTTTTCTGCAAATCCAGTTCTTTATGTTCCGCCAGATATGCCGCAATGCGCTGATTCTGCTCGGCAATCGTCAGTTCTCCTTGATGGTTCTTCCAAGGAAGTGTCCGGGTATAGCTTACACACTTCATACTGCACTTTCCTCCGTTTCTTCTGCCGGAACACTACTGCAATATTCCAGCACATTGCGAATTTCCTGATCGAAGCGGTATTGGATATGAATGTGTTCTTTGTCATAGACTGTGATGCTCTCTACCAGTTCCACTAGAACGCGGCGGTTCAAACTTGTCAGGTTTTGGTAGGACTTGAAATCTTCGATCCACGGCAGATGTTCTACATCCAGATTGTTCAGGCAATCCCTCTGGCGGTTCATTTCTGCTTTGGCCTTACGGATAGCTTCAACCTTTTCATTAAAGGAATGGCTGAACTCCTTGTACTCTTCCTTGCTGACAATACCGCTGCTCATATCCTCATAAAGCTGTCGGCGCAAGGTCTGGTATTTCTGTTCTTCCTGCTCCAGCATTTTCAGATGTTCTTCCACAGATTTCAGTCTGCGTTCATTCTTGGGGATCTCATTGATTTCATCAAGCCGATGTTCCAGTCCGCTGATCTGCTGAACTTTTCCCTGCAATGCGGCCAGCACCACTTCGGCCAGCTTACTTTCGCTGATAAGATGTGAGGAACAACCCAGACCGTTGTGGTTTGTGACGCAGTGCAGATAAATATATTTCTTTCCGTTTTTTGATACGGTACGCCGCACCATGTTCTGTCCACAGCCGCCGCAGCGAACGATGCCCGAAAATAGATTTACTGTCCGCTGGCCTTTCGATGCGCAGGTGTCCAACTTCAAAACTTCCTGCACCGTATCGAACAGCTTTTGCGGAATGATTGCTTCGTGCATATTGGGAACTCTGATCCAGCCGGATTCTTCCACATCCCGAATTTTTTTGATTTTGTAATTGATCTTCTGCCGTCTGCCCTGCACCATCGTCCCAGTGTAGACTTCATTTTTCAGAATCCGAAGCACCTGAATTGCCTGCCACTTTGCATGAGTGCCAGCTTTGAACCCACTATGGTAATTCAAACCGCACAGCCGTTTGTACTCGCTGGGGGCCAGCACATTCTCACTGTTTAGCTGTTCGGCAATCGCCTGTGCGCTCATCCCTTCCAGTTTTCTGCGGTAGATAGAGCGGACAATATCTGCTGCATACTCGTCTACCACCAGACGGTTTTTGTTCCGTTCATCTTTGCAGTAGCCGTAGATTGCGTAGCCACCGATGAACTCACCCTTGCGCCGTTTCATGTCCAGCTGGCTGCGCACCTTGATGGAAATATCCCGGCAGTAGGAATCGTTCAACAGATTCTTGAACGGAACTACAATGCTGTCCGAATCGCTGCTCTCGGTGTTCGCATTGTCATAGTTATCGTTGATGGCGATGAAACGAATCCCCATCATGGGAAAAATCTGTTCCAGATACTTTCCCATCTCAATGTAATTACGACCAAGTCGGGATAAGTCCTTGACGATGATGCAGTTGATTTTGCCGGATTTAATATCCTCCATCATCCGCTTGAAGCCCGGACGTTCAAAGTTAGTTCCCGTGTAGCCATCATCAGCGTACTCTTCGACCAAATGCAGTCCTGGCCGTTCTGCAGCAAAATCCCGAATCAGTTCTCTCTGGTTGCCGATGCTGTTGCTCTCGGCCTTGTCGCCATCCTCGATGGACAATCTCAGATAGGCCGCTGCCCGTATGTCTTTATTCTTTTCCTTGTAAAAAAACAAAGCCATTAAACCTCCCGTCTCCACGCATATTGCATGGTAAAATCCAGAAAGTTAATGGCTTTTGATTGCACTATTCACTTAACCCGTCTGTATTTTACCAAGCTGCCGCACAAAAATCAAGCTGCTGCGCACATTTTTTTAGAATTCCAAAAATTGTTCTTGTTCAGTGCTTTCCCATGCTCTGCAACAGACAATCCCACAGTTCGCTGCCTTCTGACCGAAATGATTCATATACGGTAATGCCCTTGATGACGGCTTTTCTGTGATGCTTAGGCTCCGTATGCTCCTGCTTGGGCTTTTCGTCAAATCGTTCTTTCTGCTTCATGGAAATCAATCCCCCTTTACTAATATGAATTCAGAAAGGCATCGGGGGATACAGTGTTTGAAAAAATTACAGAAAAATTTGAAAAGTGTAACCTGCATCGGGGCTTCGGATTCATATTTATAGAAGCATCTTTTTTGATGGGCCTGCGGAATACGGCAAAACGCTGGGGCTTTTCTCTCTTAGCGCAAGATTCGCCTATAGTAACTCAAAACTCACTTTCGTGATTTTTCGTTCCCGGCAATCTTGATGGGGATTCCGTTCCCCATTCCCACGGTACGCACAAAATCTCAGATTTTGGCTATCTGGCTCCACATGAATGTGTTCGCAGCCGAACGCCTACGGCTTATCGGGAGTTGCTTTGCAACTATAAAAGCGCAGGAGGATCACACTATGGCACGACCAAAAAAGGCAGAAAGCATCAGACGCACAAGCAATGTAATGGTTCGTTTCAGCAGCATTGAATATGAACTTGTGGCCGGATATGCAAAAGATGCTGGTTATCCCATCTCCACTTTTGTGCGCAAGCAGGCTCTATCTGAAAAAGTGACTGTCAACTACAACATCGTTGCCGATATTGGTGAAATTCAGAAGTTGACTGTTCAGGCCGCTGGTATCGGGAACAACCTCAATCAGATTGCGCGCTATTTCCACGGCGGCGGTCTGGCCTCACGCGGAATGTTGGAAGAACTGAAAAAGTGTATTGCGGAAATCCGTGAACTGCGGCAGGAAATCGTTCAGCTTGGAGGTGCGTACCGTGGCAATTCTAAAACACATCGCAAGTAAAAATGCCAATTACGGGAGTGCCATCGACTATCTGAAATACCAGCACGATGAATTTCATCTGGTTCCTGTCCTTGATGAAAACGGGAATATGATGCTCCGGGATGAGTTTTATCTTGAGGGGTTGAACTGTGATCCTGAAACATTCGACCTTGAATGCGAACTGTTGAATCAGGAGTATAACAAGAACAACACTTACGATGAAATTAAAAGTCACCATTACATCATCAGCCACGATCCGAAAGACAATACTGACCACAACCTGACTGGTGAGTGGGCGCAGGCCATCGGCATGGAATATGCAAAGGCCAATTTTCCGGGGCATCAGGCTTTGGTCTGTACTCACACCGATGGTAAAAACGGCACAGGCAACATTCACACCCATATTATAATCAACAGCCTGCGCAAATTTGATGTTGACCCGCAGCCATTCACCGAACGTCCTATCGACTGCAGGGCTGGCTACAAGCACCACCTTACCAAAGACTATTTGAAGCACCTGCAGAAATCCTTGATGGATATTTGCCGACGGGAGGGACTGCATCAGGTCGATCTGCTCTCCCCTGCCCCTAACAGAATTTCGCCGCAGGAGTATTACGCCAAACAGCGCGGTCAGCAAAATCTGGACATTGCCAACATGGAGCTTATGATTGAGGGCATCACTCCCATGCACACCACTTTTGAAACGGGCAAAGAAAAAATCCGCAACGCCATTTCGGACATTGCGGAACGTGCCACATCTTTTGAAGAATTCCAGAGATTGCTGAAAGCAGAATACGGAATTTCCGTAAAAGACCATCGAGGACGATTCAGCTATCTGCCTGCTGACCGACAGAAGTATATCTCTGCCCGTGCGCTAGGTTCCAATTATGACCGCGACAGGCTTCTCCGCATTTTTGCAGAAAACGCACGGACAGCAACGCAGAACAGCCCTCATTGGACGGCAGATGATCCTATGGCCATCCTGTTCATCAAGTCCGATTTGCGTCTTGTGGTTGACTTACAGACCTGTGTAAAAGCCCAACAGAGCCGCGCTTATGCGCAGAAAGTCAAGATTTCCAACCTGCAGCAGATGGCCCGGACTGTTGCCTATGTGCAGGAGCATGGATATGATTCTCGTGAGAATCTTTCCGAAACTGCGGATGCCATCTATACCAAAATGGCAAAAGCGCGCGGCGATGCAAAGCTCACTGAAAGCAAACTGCGAAAAACAAACGAGCAGATTCATTACCTTGGTCAGTATCTCTCCACAAAATCCATTTACGGAGAATTTCTAAAAGCTCCGAATAAGAAAATCTTTCGTCAAGCCCACTCGGATGAACTTGCCCAATATGAAGAAGCACTTCAAATTCTGAAGCAGCACTCGCCTGATGGGAAGTTTCCTACCATGAAAGACCTTCGAGCAGAAAAAGAGCAGCTTACGATTCAGAAGGACGCCCAATACGATACTTACCGTTATTTCAAGGATTATCACAAAGAACTCCAGACCGTGTGTGCCAATGTAGACAGCATCCTCGGCGCAGAACAAGAAGTGCGGCAGCACGAACAGCAGCACACGCGAAAATACGAACCGTCCCTCTAACCAGTTTTCAAAGTCCCCTAGAAACAAAAATAGCCAGCGTATCATGTGATCACACAATACGCTGGCTATTCGTTTCACTTACTGCTTGTACCGCAGCATACCATTTTTTAGTTCAATAAATTTCCCATCAAAGATTTCCTGCAACACCTGCCTGCATGGTATCCGTTGCAATCTTCTGACCTCAGACGCTTCCATTACGCGGAAAGTGGTTTGGTGATGATCCTGATAAAATGCAATAAGTGATTCAATGTACGGCTCGGCATCGGCAAGCGTCCAGTTTGATTCTTCTTTTAAGCGTGAGAATACTGATACCAGACTGATGCACCGAACATCTTCAAAATTTGTGGCTCCATTCCGAGCATTTTTGTCATCGGAGCAGAACACATAGATCTGCTCGCCAAGCATCACCGACAAAACCTGTAATAGCACAAACGACTTGATTTCTCCAAGACTATTTTTCTTACCAACTTCTATATCGAGTCGTTCAAGCTCTTTCAAATAGTCCTCTCTCGATATTGCCGCGTAATCAGCCTCTTCCAATGCCCGATAATGTTCCGAAAAGTAATCCTTAGAAAAGGCATCGCAGGCCAATTTTAACATCTGCGTATAAGTCGCACACGCCAGCGGCCCTCGTACAAGTGACAGGCTTTCAAGGATTTCCTGATCTGTGTAGCTTTTTATCTTTTGCGCACCAATCTTCTCGCTCAACCAGATTGGCGCATCAGCATTATACCGATTGAGTTCCGTTACGATTTGCGCATGACAAAAGAACTCATACCCCGGCAATTCCATGACCCGATCAATCAAATGATTGCCGCCATCATCTTGAACAGAGTGCGTTTTGGAAATGAAGTCAGTATCCAGCAGTGCGTATCTTTTCACTTCGATCTGACCTCCCTCAATCCAAGCCGTACTCTTTTTTCAGTTGAGTAAGGTAGGCCACATCTTCTTTTTCTCTGGATTCCGTCAGATACTCATGCTGTCTGTTATACTCAACTTTCTCAAGGAGTGTGCCAAAAGATTCTGTTCCTTTGCCATCGAGCTGCCAGCGTTTTGCTTTACCTGTCAGCGATACTCTTTCCATTACGTCCGCAGAGCCTACCTCCAGCAACTTTTCAGCCTGCTGATGAGATATGTTTCCGCTTTCAAACAAACGCAGTACAACTGCCTTATAGGGCATTGCAAACATATCCATAAGCATCAGGACAGAATCTACTGTAACCAAATCTTTATCAAGCCCATACAGCAGAATCTGCTCATGGAGCAGTTGATCCGGCATCAGAAGAAGCCCTGCAAAGGCGTTCGCTTCCAAGTCCTCCTGCGTTCTTCCTGTTTCATCCCCTGTTGCCGAATCCAGCATAGAACCATTTTTTATATAGCTCTGGTCTGCATTTTCCACATAGCAGTAGATATGATACAGTTCATGCGCCGCCGCAAAAAATTGCTTACAAAGCGGAAGTGCTGTATTTACGCACACAAAAATCGTATCCTGCTTCAAAAAAGTCAACGCCCATAATTCATCATCATGGATCGGGTAACGAAGCAGTTCCAGCGCGATTTCTTTCTTCCTGGCATAGTTCTGTATAACAGCAAAGATATTGTCCTTGATAATAGAATTGCCGACATACTCTGCCGAGAACTGTCTGACGATGGATTGGATTTCATCAAATTTCTTGTTTTGGCTTACAAAGAGGCTATCTTCCAGAACACTGCTCATCACTTATCCTCCCATGGCTGCTCCATCCTTTTGCCATTCTCGCATACCCTAGTATGGAACAGAATCATATCGGACAGTTCATCCGCAAGCCGGATTCCCTTTCTTGCTTCCTCAGTTTTAACACGCCCCATAAACGCATGGATTACATTTGTGTCCATCGGCTTTTCTGGCATCTTCATCAGAGAATCCATCGACACATGAAGGTATTCAGAAATTTTATGAAGTTCAATCGCGTTGATTGCTCTTGCACCATTCATGATTTTGCTCATTGTCTGCTTGGAGACTCCAATTCCTTCTGCCAGATCAACTTGCTTTTTGTTTTCTTTTTTCAGTTCAGCCTGAATGTTGTTTGCAATTATCATATTTACATCCAGCATATAATCGCCTCCTATTCTTGTACTTATATTATACGCTCTCTCGCCAAGAATATCAATCATTTGGAAACTATTTTTGAGTTTCGTAATATTTTGTTTCCGTTTCGGTTACAAAATAAGAGTGGTGGCTCTTTTTATGGAACCACCACTCTGCACTGCATCGGATTTTTAATTTTTCCGGCTTCTTTCCTGCTGCTGTTGCTGTTGGGGCTGACTTTTCTGTTTTCGCTCTTCCAGTTTGATGTGCAGGCGGTCAAGGACTGAAATCCGATTTCCGATGATACGCGGTTTCTTCGGATTATTGTTGACACAGCCATCAATCATGTTGTAATTCTGCTCTGTGCCGGATTCTTTGGCACGTTCTGCGGTGCCATTCTCCAAAAACTTCTGATGATGCAGCAGTTCCGGCTTTTGTTCTCGAAGAAACTTTTCGATTTTCTTCATAACCGAACTGTCAAATCCGTAAATCGTCTGCGCCACCAAAACTCCGCTGTCGTGGAGAACAATGTCCGGTTTTTGCTTTTTTGTCTGTTCACAGACAAGCTGTACAAATCTTTGCTCCTGCACATTCTTTTCGTCAATGACTTTCCATGTATCTGTTTGGCCTTCTATCTGATAGCCACCCTCATTCAAAATCAGGTAGCTGCCCTCAGCTTTTGGTGCCAGAAAGCCGTTGAACTTTACCAGTGCTTCTTTGTCCACATAGTAAAATGCGGTCTTTCCTGCCGCTGTGATTGCAATAACGTCACTGACACCAAATTTTCTGATTTTGAATTTGTCTGGATTCAGGCTTTCCATGTTTTCACGAATTTTCGCCGGGAACAGACCTTGCGATGCTTTAGCGCAATAGCTGATTTCATAATTGTCCGTTGTTATCATAAAGCCGTGTTCGATCTGATATGCATAACTGCGGCAGCGGTATTCCCGATTTTTCTCAGCATCATTGATCTGGTAGATCATAAACATATCTGTTGCCATTATTTCTCTGCCACCCCTGTTTTCTTGTTTGCTTCTTCCGGCTTATACCATTCCAGCTCCAGCCCCTTGAACTGTGGCTCAGTCAACCGCTGCATCTTCGGGATGGTCTGCTGGACAAGCGCAGACATCTCTGCATCCTCTGCCACAAGCGGCTGAACCTCCATCAATACCTGAATCGTATCCTTGAGTGTCGGCTGTTCAAACATCGCCATCAGCATCAATTCCAGTTCATCAAAGCGTACATTGCTCATAACTCCATCCCTTTCTTTTTCGCTTTCTTCGGCTTATCCTGTTCCTGTGCAGGTTGCTCCTGCTTCTTGGCTTTCATACTGCGCAGGGCATCCAGAACAGACTTTTTCGTATTGCTGCGTTCCTGCTCTTTACTCTGCTGCCGTGCTGCCATCAGTTTTTCCATATCGGAGATTGCCTGCTGCACCAACTTATCATCTCTGAAATAGTTGATTGAATTGATGTTCTCGCGCTGCACTTTATCGTTCACGACCAGCTCATACATTCCAACAAAGCCACCATCTTCCTCGATGCAGAATCCAATGCACTTGTCAGCGTTCATCCGTTCAGACGGAATCTTGTCGTATGCTTCTAAGGCTTCTTCCATTGTCAGATGGTCGTGGAACTCTCCCGCAAATGTAAACTCCAAACACTCCGCGACGTAAAAACTGAGTGTTTCCTCCGGCGCGGGTCTTTCTGCAGCGAGTTTTTCTTTCAAATCCTCTGCCTGTTGTTCAGCTACCGTATCAGCCTGTTCCCGCAATCCTGCTGCGTCCATGACCCTGCCCTCTGCTGCATTATAGCCGAACTCTGTGAGCAGTTCCGTCATAGCCTCCTGCACAGACTTATCTCCGTCCGTTTCAAGAATGCCGCCATCCCGTTCCGTGAAGTCCTTATTATATAAGGTATAGTCGAAACCATCGTTACAGGTCTGGATATGGAAATAGGCATCCGGCAATTCATAGGCCAGTTCCACATCCTGCACGGCTAAGGCTCCCTGTAACGGCTGGACAACATGATTCTGGATATACGGGTTATCCCAGCCCGGAACCGTTTTGTAGTCCTCCACGATGGTATCAATGCCGTTCCTGCACTGCAAAACATCCAGTGAACCCGGTAGCGGATCAGGATTTTTCTCCACACCCAAGGCTTTCATGCAATGGTTCGGAAGCGCCTGATACTGCGACATTGCATCGTCCAGATTGCCGAACCGCTCAATTTTCAAAGGCGCGGCCTGCAAATTTTCGACCACATAGAACTGCTTCACGAAAGGCTGTTCCTGTTCCAGTTTCTTTTGCGCTTCCAGTTCTTTTCTGAACATCTTTACAAAGCCATCCAGAATAGCCGGGTGGCTGTCAACCACCCAATCCGTGCGGAAGGTCATGCGGTCTGCATTATGCTCCGGGGTGCTGACCTGCTCCGCCCATTCCTTATTGCTGTGAGAAAAGCGGTCATCATAGCTTTTATGGTGCAGAGTGTTCGCCAGGATGTAGCCCACACGCTCCATGCCGTACTGCCGCACCACCTGATCGACCGCATCATCGCCAAGGTACATCCCGTCATAATTGTCCGCAATTGCTTCATGGATTGCCTGCTTGCACTCGCTGTTCAGCCGATAGGATGTACGGTATAAATCCACCTCGTCATTTTCTTTGGCATAGCTGAACGGCTCATAGTAGACAGGCACATCCGAATAGTCCTGTGCGCTGTTGTCCGGCACCGGCGTAGCCTTTTCAATGATCTCTGACACCACATCTTCTTTTTTCGGCATATTCCATTTTTCAGAGAAGTATTTCTGCACTGCTTCCTGAAAATCTTCATCGAAGCCGTTCCACAAATCCTCTGCCACCAGTTTGCCCTGCTCATTGACTGCAACACAGGCCGCCATATCGCCGTGTTCCTCATGCTCCATCAGGAAGAACTTCTCGCCACCAATTTCCGTTTCATCAATGACGTACCATGTGCCGATATGCCCCTCGACTGCGATATGGTCGGAATCGCCGTGGATCAGTCCGTTCTTTTTCTGCTGCTGTTCCTCCATGAACTCTCGCACGGTCAACTCTGCGCCTGTGAAGTTCAGTCCTTCCTCGCCAAGTTCCAGCCGCCCCTCTGCGCCAAGGTCAAGTTCTTCGGCCATTAGGACAGACGCTGCATGGTTCACCACCACGGTTTTCTCCACTATAATGGGCTGGCCTGGGTCGTAGTCCGAGCCGCGCAGATCATAGCGATATAATCCCTCCGGCACATCTTCATCCCGCAGTCGGCCATTGCTGAAAAGACCAGACTTATCAAAGATTTCGATTTCCTGCAATTTTTCGTTCAAAAGGTTCTCTTTCTGCAAATCCATACTCCTTTCCTTGAAAAAATCCGGCAGTTCCGCAAAACCGATACTGTCCACATAGTAGGCTTTGACCGTACTGCCATCATTGAGTACCACCACATCACTGACCGACAGCGAATGGCCCGTAAAGTCTGCCGGACGCTGGATATTGAACCGTTCATAAATGCCATCCAGCGTATCCTTTTCCGTAAGCGGTGCGGCATAGATCAGGTCATAATCTGCACGGGAAACCGTTATGCCTTTCTTCTCCACATAGTCCAGCCCCATGAAACGGTAGTCGTGTTCCGGGTCACGGGCGGTGATCTGGTAAATACCGAACTGCTTTTCGCTGCCATACAGCAGCACATTTTCCTGTTCTATCATGTTCCGCTCCTGCTCCAAATCTGCTATTGCAATCTGGAAGGTATCACTTCCGCGCTCAATTTCCTCTCGCGCCGTGACAAGAATCGGCCACGGGCTGATGCGGACAAGATAAATCTGCTTTCCCTCGTCATACAGCCGCAGAGCCTGTTCACGGTTTATCACTGTCAGCGGAAAATCCGGGCGCGCATACTCGTCCTCTGCATAATCTTCCCGTTGTTCCAGCAAAATCGCATCCCATGCGTCAGCCTTGATTCCGAAAATGCCATCATGCTGTTCGATCTCTTCCTGACTGGCGAAATCTCCTGCCGTGCCATCCTGAAACAGCGGGTAAATCCGTTCGCCCAGCCGATGCCACTCCCGTGCGCCCTCTTTCGTCAGCGGCAGCACATCATCTTTCAAATAACCGTAGTCGTGCATTTCCGAAAGTCCAATCATCCCATCCGGGAGATTTTCGATTTTCTCCTGCGCATCGTACATCAGGCGGTTGGCTTCTTCTTTGTCATCCTCGGCCAGTGCAGCCGTCAGACCGTTCACCAGTTCTTCCGTTGCAGCCCGGTCATCCAGCTTGAAAGCAAAATTCACGATGAGGTTTCGCTGCTCATCATCGAAAATCGTTATTCCCTGCTCCTTATTGGCAATCAACTCTTCCGCATACTGCATCGCGGTCATGCGCTCTGCGCTCCTTTCTGCCACCGCTGCTTCCAGTTTTTCCAGAAAGTCGGCTGCGGTCAATCGAATCGTATCCATCGAATCTTTTAGTTCTTTCATCTCCTTGCCGCTGGCCCAGCTTGCCACATACAGAAATGAATAATCGGATGTGTCAATGCCCAGAGCCGAGCAGACCGTAAATGCAATGCTTTCGGCTTCGGTTTCCTTTGTAAGCCGGTCTTTTTCCTCGCCGCGCTGCTTCATGAAATCGCTGTTATGCAGCATCGCATGAGCAACCTCGTGGATCATCGTCTTTATGGTCTGGCTCTCGCCCATGCCGACCTGAATGCAGATTTCTTTATCTGCATCACTGTAATAGCCTTTGGCTTCCCCTTCGATTTCATCGAACCGCATCGGCACAGGCGATACCTGCTCGATTGCCGCCGTAAGCAGCGCATAGTCTTTGACGCTGGCCGTCAGTTCGTTCACTTCCAGCAACGGAATCGGTTCCCCATCGGTCTGTGAAACATCGAAGACTGTCGTCACGCGGAAACGCGGAACCACATACTCCACACGTTCCATTTCTGGTTCACCGTTTTCGTTTAGCACAGCCAGACCCGTATCCTTGTCGATTTTCTCACGTTCTTCCACTTCCTTGATGGGAGCCGGGGCAATGATCTGGATGCCCTTTTCGCCTTTTTTGACGTAACGGTTGAACTTATTCTTCCATGCGTTGAACCCTGCCACCAGTGTGGCATCAGGCCGCTGCATCGCAATCAGCAGCGTATTGTTGAAGCTGTAATTATGGAATTTTGCCATCGTGCGCAGGTACGTCGTGTACATTTCCGATGTAAAAATGTCCTTTACGCCCTGCTCCAGCCGTTCCGTGATTTCTTTCATCTGCTGTTTGCGGTCAACCGCCATGCAAGCCCTCCTTTTTCTTGACCCATCGTTTTTTCATCTGACGCGGATATTGGTCGGCCTGTTTCGGTGCTTTTGCGCCGTTCCACTCCAATCCTCCGGCTCTGCCCTCACAGCCGTATCCGGCAGCTTTCAGGGATGCTCCATTTTCCGTATCCAGAATGTAGGTGATAACTTTGTTGTAACCCATTGCCCGTGCTGCACGGTACGCCGCCGCATACAAAATACTGCAAGCGTTCGGCGTTCCATCCGTACACAAGCGGTTAACTTCCAGCGTGTAACCATCGTCCAGCCTCCGCGCTACGGGCCTGCCGCAGATAGCAACGCCTACCAGAGCACCATTTTCCGATACGCCGATGGAGAACTTATGCCCTCGTGTCGGCTTATGGTGACGGTGATACTGCTGCACAAATGCGTTTGCCGTTTTCAGGTTGATCGGTGTTAATGTCAGCAAATGCCCTCCTTGTTCAAAAATGCCCCGTTAGATTCCTTGCAGAGATCTAACGGGGTTATCCTATTTACAATTCCATATCGTGACTTTTCCGCTTCGGGAATTTCTGCGGTTCCGCGCTGCGCTCTGCCTGCTTTGCATGAAGCTGTGCCAGCACAGAGAATTTCCGTACATTGTCCGCAGTGCGTTCTGCAACGCGGCCTGCGTAGTTTACAGGCTGACGTGGCTTATCTGCAACCTCGGTTTCGGCTGCATCCTCATCCACTCCCAGCGCATCCTCACCGCCCTTTTCGTCCATGTTGAGCAGAGAGTTCAGCTCCGCAAGGCGCGCAGATTTTTCAGCCAATTCTGCTTCCTGCGCAAAAGGACGTTTGGCTTCTTCCTTTGCCTGCGCCAACTGCTGTTCCAAGGTCTCCAGTCTGCGTTCCACCTGCGGCAATGCTCTTTCGATACCTGCCAGTGCATTGGTAACGCGCAGGATATTACCCAGCGGGTCTTTGCCGACTTCCATCGAATAGTTCCATGCGCCCTTGATGGACAAACGGAACACCTTATCGAAGTTGTCAAACCGGGAATGCAGTTCAAACACACCGTAGCTGCCGATTCTGCCCTCGGTGCCTGCTGCTTTCAAAGCCTTGCAAGCCTCGATAATGGCTGCACCTGCTTCCTTGCGTTCACTGTACACCTTACCGCTGATTTCCATAGAGAAGTGGTCTTTGTCCTGCGCCAGAAGCGGTTTTGCCGCTTCCATATCGGTTTTCAGTGCTTCAATCTGACCCTGTGCCACAGCGATTTCTCGCGGATAGCGGCGCGCAATATCCGATTCCAAGCTATAAATCTGACTGGTGTGATTGGCTTTCAGCAGTTTCAGTTTGCTGACCTGAATATCCAAGTCCATCTTTTCCTTGATGTAGGGATTGCCCGTTGCCAGTGCCTTGATTTCGGCATAGGACAGTGCGGTATCGTCCACATCATCGCAGGCACGGACAGGAGATTTAGAAGTCATGATCTGGGAAATGAACTTCTGTTTATTTTCCAGAATCTGCCACATATACGAATCAAACGTATTTTCAGTGACGTAACGATAGATTTTTACCTGCTTATTCCGGTTTCCCTGCCGGAGAATACGTCCTTCCTGCTGTTCTAGGTCAGACGGCTTCCACGGGCAATCCAGATGATGCAGGGCAATCAGCCGATCCTGAATATTGGTTCCTGCGCCAAGTTTCGGCGTAGACCCCATCAGGATACGAACCTGTCCGGCGCGCACCTTTGCAAACAGGTCAGCCTTTTTGGTTTCCGTGTTATACTCGTGAATGAACGCCACTTCTTCACGAGGAACACCTTTCGCCACCAGCTTCTCCCGCACATCATCGTAGACGTTGAATGTACCATCAGCTTTTGGTGTCGATAAATCGCAGAAAATCAACTGTGTTCCCTTATCCGCCGAAGATTCTTCCCAAACCTTGAACGCATTGTCCACGCAGCGATTGACCTTGCTTTCCGGCTCATCCGGCAGCATATCATTCATAAGCCGCTGGTCGAGTGCCAGTTTTCTGCCATCGTTGGTGATTTTGAGCATATTATCGAATCTGGGATTCACATTACCGTTGCGTACAGCCTCGGCACGGTCTGCAAAGGAACTGACCATTTCTTCCTGTGTTTCGCTGGGTTTCAGCACTTCGTTGATGTACTCCGCTTTCGGCACAGGCAGGTTCAGCATATCCGCCGTCTGCACATCTGCCGACTCCTTGAACAGAGAAATCAGCTCCGGCAGATTGAAGAACCGGGCAAAACGTGTTTTCGCACGGTAGCCTGTTCCCTCCGGGGAAAGCTCGATTGCCGTGACGGTTTCACCAAAGGATGCCGCCCAATCATCGAAGTGGCTCAATCCCATCTTCTGCAGGGTGTCATACTGGAGATAACGCATAATGGTGTACAGCTCCACCATCGAGTTGCTGACCGGGGTTCCGGTTGCAAAGGTCACGCCCTTGCCACCTGTCAGCTCGTCCAGATACTGACACTTTGCAAACATATCACTGGACTTCTGTGCATCGGTCTGGGCGATACCCGCGATGTTCCGCATTTTTGTGTAGAGGAACATATTTTTATAGAAATGCGACTCGTCCACAAACAGACGGTCAACACCCAGTTCCTCAAATGTAACCACATCATCCTTTCTCGTCTGGTCGTTCAGCTTTTGCAGCTTTGCTTCCAGCGTTTTCTTTGTTTTTTCCATCTGCTTGACTGTAAAACTGCGGCTGTCCTCACTCCGGGCATCGGCCAGAGCCAGCGTAATGTCGTCGATCTGACGCTCTACAATGGCTTTCTGCCGTTCCGGGGAAAGCGGCACTCGCTCAAACTGCGAATGACCGATCACGATGGCATCGTAATCACCGGTTGCAATGCGGGAGCAGAACTGCTTTCGATTGCTGGGTTCAAAATCCTTTTTCGTTGCCACCAGCACATTGGCATTGGGATAGAGCCGCAGGAAATCTGCGCCCCACTGCTCCGTGAGATGATTCGGTACCACATAGAGATTCTTCTGCGACAGGCCCAGCCTGCGGCTTTCCATGCCGGCAGCAATCATCTGGAAGGTCTTGCCTGCACCAACGCAATGCGCCAGCAGCGTATTGTTGCCGTACAGAATGTGCGCTACCGCATTTTTCTGGTGTGGCATCAGAGAGATTTCCGGGGTCATGCCCTCAAAGCGGATATGACTGCCATCGTACTCACGGGGACGAATCGCATTGAAAATCCGATTATAGGTCGCACACAAATCCTCGCGGCGGTCTAAATCCTTGAAAATCCACTGCTTGAACGCTTCCCGAATGGATTCCTGTGCCTGCTGTGCAAGCATGGTTTCCTGCTTATTCAGTACACGGTGGTCTCCATCCGCATCGTGAATCGTATCGTAGATTTTGGTATCGCGGAGATTCAGCGCATCCTCCAGCAGCTTATAGCCGTTGACGCGCAGGGTTCCGTAAGTGTTGGTAACAAGCGGATTGCCGCGATCCAGCGACTTGCCCGAAATGTTCCATGCACCTGAAATTTCGGAATAGGTTGCCTTAATGTCAATCCCGGCATAGTAGTTCGGTGTTTTGAACACTTCCTTCATAAACTGCGTGATGTACTCCGGCTTCACCCAGTTCGCACCCAGCCGTACTTCAATTTCTGAAGCATCCAAATCCTTGGGCTGTACCCGTTTCAGGTAATCCACATTGATCTGATACTCTGCATGGTTTGCAGCAAAGGTTTCTGCTGTGGCCAGTTTTTCACGAACATTGCCGGACAGGTATTCATCCGAGGTTTCCCACTGCTGTGTCACAGGGTTTCGGAAAATCGCACCTGCCAGTTCATCCGTGATCTCCTGTTCCGGTTTACCGCAGAGCTGCACCATAAACGGCACATCCACCTTTGCTTTTTCTCCAATGGAAAGTGCCAGGGCTTCGCTGGGCGTGTCCACTGAGGTAACAGGTTCCGGCTTACGGATGGTGCGCTTTGTAAAAATATCGGCCAGTCGTTTGAGATTCTTCTCTTCATCCAGAATTTCCAGTGATGCCAGCAGACAATAGCTGCTGTCCTGTCGGAACGCCCGCTTATTGGCAGTGCTGTTGATAAGACCATACTGCGCTTTAAATGCGGTGTATTGCTGTTTCAGTTCATTCTGTAAAAGCTGTACTTCCGCCTCCGAACCATCATGCAGCTGACAATCCAACAGCTTCCGGGTGGTTTCCCGCAGAGCGATCATGCCCAGCACCCGCTCTGCAGTTACGGCAGGCAGTTCTACCTTGTTCATAAAGGAGTTTTCACGGTAGTAAATCTGCCCATCCACGTTCGTGAAGCTGAAATTCTTCACACTGGGGTTTGCCGGAATGGGTTCTTCCTGCGCATCCAGTTCATCATCGGAGATTTCCGGCTCTGTGATGGTAGCCTGGATGTTGCTGACCGCTTTCTTCAACTGCTGGGCAAGGTCTGCTCCCTCGATGGGCTTGACCGTAATTTCCTGCTTGCCGTACTGGGTGCTTTCGGTGGTGATCTCGCCCAGCACCATTTCAGGATGCTGCGCAAAATACTGGTTGATGGAATATCCCTCCGATGTTTCACCGAGATCCACCCAGTCAGCCCGCTCCACCGCTGCACGGTCACGCTTTTGCAGGAACAGAATGTCAGCCACCACGCCGGTGTTGGCATTGCGCTGAAACGCATTGTTCGGCAGTCGAATCGCACCTACCAGATCGGCACGGTTGGCAAGATACTCACGGACAGAGGAATCCTTCTTATCCATCGTACCGCTGGACGTTACCACCGCTACCACACCGCCCGGACGCACAAGGTCAAGGCTCTTGGCGATAAAATAATCGTGGATAAGGAAATTGTGGCGATCATACCGCTTGTCCGGTACTTTGTAATTGCCGAAAGGTACGTTGCCCACAACACAGTCGAAGAAGCTATCCGGAAACTGCATGGTTTCAAAACCCTGCACCGCAATCTTGTTTTTCTGGTACAACTGCTGTGCAATGCGGCCCGAAATGCTGTCCAACTCCACACCGTACATCCGAATCTTCTCCATGCTGTCCGGCACCAGACCCATGAAATTGCCGACACCACAGGATGGTTCCAGCACGTTGCCTTTGGACAATCCCATATTGCCCAGGGCTTCATACATTGCCTTGATGACCGTAGGGGAAGTATAAAACGCATTCAGGGTACTGGCACGGGCTTCCTTATACTCATCTGCCGTGAGCAGGGACTGAAGTTCGGCATACTCTTTCGACCATTCCGCGTTGTTTTCATCGAACGCCTGCGGAATGCCGCCCCAGCCCACATACCGGGAAAGGATTTCCTGTTCCTCCGCTGTGGCCTGCCGCTGCTCTGCATCCAGTGTTTGCAGCACCCGAATGGCCTCCACGTTGGCTTTATACTTTGTTTTCGGCCCTCCTGCACCGAGATCATCGTCCGTAATACGGAAGTTCATAGGCTCCTGTTTGGGCTGTACAGGCTGTTCCGTTTCGGCTCCACTG
>OLJB01000130.1_pt1 | contig 51957 bp, 38 predicted proteins | sample 1601391 | NCBI WGS metagenome assembly OLJB01 (sample SAMN01915215, study PRJEB22387) | human gut metagenome | isolation source: stool | host: Homo sapiens | place: USA | reverse complement strand
GTGGGGTAATACAAGTATACTTTCTGAAGTGGGGAGAAAGGGAACAAATGAAAAAGGGAAAAATCTTAAAAAACATATTTATAATCTATATTACAATTCTGATACTCATAATTTCGTCATATCCAATTCAGGTAAAGGCAGATACAGCGAGCCCTGTGTCATATGCGGTAATTAAGCTAAATGGGATTGAAGACAAGGAATGTTATTATACACTGCTTGCAGAGACGAAGGTGGATGAATCTGATGTAAAATTCAGACAGACACAGGAGGAAACAAAAAAGAAATATGGAGAGGAGCATTGGAATGAAATTTCAAGTTATAAAGATGTAGATGGCTATTATTTTATGAATGATTTTCGCAGGGTAAACGGAGATGTAGTTAGGTGGGAATGGCCGTATAAAAAGTTCAAGGTTCTTATATACTTTCCTAGCAGCAGAACATATGTGGTCAGCAGTGTATGTGATGATTATGCTTATGACAGCTATTATGAGATAGACATGAACAATATAGGTCTTGGGTCTGACAGTACTGTAAATGTGAACGCACATAGAAATTATAATTATTTTAGAGAGGGCGTTCAGATTTTCATCAGGATAATAGCGACACTTTTAATAGAAATGATGATAGCATTTTTATTTGGATTCAGGGAAAAGAGGCAGATATTTATAATACTTGCTGCAAATATAGTTACTCAGATGGCACTTAACATATATTTAAACATATTTACATACAGGGAGGGTGTATGGCTGTATACTTTAATACCGTTGTTTTTAGGTGAGATTGTGGTGTTTATATTGGAATCTGTGTTATATAGTATGTTCCTCAATAGAGTGGCAGAAGCAAAGAAGAGAACAGGGGTTGCTGTAACCAAAGCAATATCATATGCATTTCTGGCAAATGTTGTTTCTTTTCTGTTTTCAGGAATATATGTGATAGCAGGCGGCGGTGAATCATGGTTTTAATTCGTCGTAAAAACACCCGTTAAAAAAGAACAACTTAAGAATGAATCTTAATATCCCCTCATACAATTATTAAGCAGGCTTATTATGCTAAACGAGTATAAGTTGTAGGAGGGGGTTTTCATTTGGCTGAAAAAATGGGTGAAGTGTATGAGGCATATGACATGGAGGTGCAGGGGATAGGCAGAGGCAGAGGTGCTATCATTCTGATGACGGACAAGGGCATACGTCAGGTGGCGGCTCTGAATGGAACGGACGAGAGACTTTTGCAGGAGAAACAGTTCAAGGATAGTATATATGAAAAGGGATTCTGCTATATAGACAGGGTGGTTCCGAACAGCGATGAGGAGCTTGTGACATGTGACAGGTATGGCAATCCATTTGTATGTCGGGAATATTTTCAGGGGAGGGAATGCAGTGCATCCAATATCAGGGATTTGGAGAAGGCAGTCATCAATCTGGCACAGTTTCATAAAGCCGGCAGGGAACTCTATGAGGATGAGGGAAGCCGTGAATATGATAAAATGCCGGGCAATCTCGACAGAAAATTGAGAGAGCTGCGTAGAATCCGCAATTTTGTCAGCAGAAGAAATAAAAAGAATGATTTTGAAATCCAGTATATAAGGGCGTTTGATTATTTTTATGGGCAGGCAGACAGATGTCTCAAACTGTTTGAGGAGAACTTCAAATGCAACGAAAAGTGGATAGGATATTGTCACGGATCTTATAACTATCACAGTGTGATGTTTTGTGACGGATACATAGCAACAACCAATTTTGACAGATTCCATGTGGGATATCAGCTTGTTGATCTTTACCAATTTATGAGAAAGGCGATGGAGAAGAACAGGTACGACATAGAGATGGCGCGGGATATATTGAGTGCGTACAGCCAGATAAGGCATCTGGATAAGGAAGACTATGAATTTATATACCTTATGTACAGTTTTCCTGAGAAGTTCTGGAAGATAAGCAACCGCTATATGAACAGCCGAAAGAGCTATATATCCCCGGTTTTGATGGAAAAACTTCAAAAAGTTATCGAAGATGACCAAGAAAAGCTCAAAATTTTGAGTGAAATTAACGATACCTATGGACTTCACAAGCTGACAAATTAAGAGTATAATGTTGGGGCGTGGATAATAATTGAGTTAGACACGTGATACTGAATTGTGATGTATTTTACAGATGGTTTTTTCGTGTGTGTTTTCCATTTGTAGGATGCTCTATGGGTAACATAAAGCAATAGATTTCACAGGAGGCAAAATGATGAGTGATTATAATTACAAGGACGTGTATGAGCAGTGGGTGAACAATCCTTTATTTGGTCAGGAAACAAAGGATGAGCTCTTAGCGATCAAGGACGACGAGAAAGAGATAGAAGAAAGATTCTATTGTGATCTTGTATTTGGAACAGCCGGACTTCGAGGCATCATCGGAGCTGGTACTAACAGAATGAACATATATGTAGTGCGCAAGGCTACACAGGGACTTGCAAACTACATCATCAAGGCGGGCAAGCAGGACAAAGGTGTGGCAATAGCTTATGATTCAAGAAGAATGTCACCTGAGTTCTCTATGGAGGCAGCGCTCTGCCTGGCAGCAAATGGCATAAAGGCTTACAGATTTGAGTCACTCAGACCAACACCTGAGCTTTCATTTGCAGTTAGATATCTGGACTGTGTAGCTGGTATCAATGTAACAGCATCACACAACCCACCAGAGTATAATGGATATAAGGTATACTGGGAGGATGGCGCACAGATCACACCACCTCATGACCAGGGAATCATGGCCGAGGTAAAGGCCATCACAGATTTCGCAGATACAAAGACTATGGACATGGTAGAGGCAAAGAAGAAGGGGCTCCTTGTAACTATCGGTTCAGAGGTTGATGACGCATACATGGGTGAGCTCAAGAAGCTCATCCTTAATCAGGATGCAATTGACAAGTATGGCAAGGATCTCAAGATCGTGTACACACCACTTCACGGAACAGGTAATATTCCTGTAAGAAGAATCCTCAAGGAGATCGGTTTCGAGAATGTATATGTGGTACCAGAGCAGGAGCTTCCGGATGGAGAGTTCCCAACTGTTGAGTATCCAAACCCAGAGGCAAAGGAAGCATTTACACTTGCACTCAAGCTGGCAAAGGAGGTCGATGCAGATCTCGTTCTTGCAACAGACCCAGATGCCGACAGACTCGGATGCTACGCAAAGGATTCCAAGACAGGTGAGTACAAGGTGTTCACAGGAAATATGTCAGGAAGCTTACTCTGCGAGTATGAGGTAAGCCAGATGAAGGAGAAGAATGGCAGCCTTCCAGCAGACGGAGCAATCGTCAAGACTATCGTTACTACCAACATGGTAGATGCTATAGCAAAGTATTATGGAACAGATCTCATCGAGTGTTTCACAGGTTTCAAGAACATCGGACGTGAGATCCTCAGATTTGAGCAGACAGGCAAGGGAACATACCTCTTCGGATTTGAGGAGAGCTACGGATGCCTGATCGGAACACATGCAAGAGACAAGGACGCAGTTGTTGCAACTATGGCTCTCTGCGAGGCAGCAGCTTACTACAGAGGTCAGGGCAAGACTCTTTGGGATGCGATGATGGATATGTACGAGAAGTACGGATATTATGTTGACGACATCAAGACCGTGACACTCAAGGGTGTTGAGGGATCAAAGAAGATCGGACACATCATGAATATCCTCCGTGCAAATGTACCTGAGCAGGTTGCAGGCTACAAGACAAAGGTTGTTCGCGACTATCGTCTTGAGTATATAAGAAACATCGAGACAGGTGAGGTCAAGCCTACCGGTTTCCCAAATGCAAACGTACTCTACTACGAGCTTGAGAACGATGCATGGCTTGCAGTAAGACCTTCAGGAACTGAGCCAAAGATCAAATTCTACTACGGAATCAAGGGTTCATCATACGACGAGGCACAGAAGGAGTCAGCAGCGTTTGGTGACAAGGTCATGGATCTCATTTATGACATACTTGAGAAGTAAGCAGAAGTAATCACAGATACAGGCAATATGGAACATATTTAGAGAAGTTCACAATGCAGAACAGACATGCAGATCCACATAAAAGGATCTGCATGTTTTTTTTAATCTGAGAGACTCATAGACTAATAAATGTTACAGATAATTAATTGTACACTTTGAGAAAATGTTAGTAACATGGTCTTTAAAGAAAATGAGCAATAATGTCTTTATTGACGAGATGAAGAGGAGAAAAGATTTATATGAAAATAAAAACAGGGGTAGTGAACAAATTGAAATCCAACAGGGCATTCTGGATAATCTGTGTGTTGTTTCTGGCAATCCAGTATTTTTTGTGTATTCATTACGGGATGAAGAGGGATTACCTGTTCTGTGATGAGGTATACAGTTACGGACTTGCAAACAGCAATGAGTACACATTTCTTCATCCGGGAGAGAATGATGAACCGCTTGACAATTGGGTGAGTGGAAGTTATTTCTCAGATTATATGAATTATTGCGATGAGGCATTTAATTATAAAGCGGCTTACGTGAACCAGGAGAGGGATGTTCATCCACCTCTTTACTATATGCTGCTCCATACAGTGTGCAGATTTTTCAAGGAAGCTGGATACTCGGCAATTCCGGGAATAGTACTAAATCTTATAATTCTTGCATTTGTGGATATAGTTCTCATGTACGTGGCGGCAAATCTTCTAGAAAGCAGGTGGCGCGGACTTGCGGCAACCGTTTTGTGGGGAATATCTTCAGTCGGCATCAGCAATTGCATGCTCATAAGAATGTATCTTCTACAGACATTTGAGGTCCTACTGTTTGCGGCGGCACACATATATATATTGAAGCACAAGAAAAAGATGACGGTGCCTTACTTTATAATGCTGGCATTTACAGTGTTCCTGGGCGGACTTACCCACTATTATTTTTACTTTTTCGTGGCTGGACTTGGACTTTGCGTATGTATCTATCTCCTGTCAGTAAAGAGAGTTAAGGAAATGTTTGCATATGGATTCAGTCTTGTGGCAGGGCTTGTGTGTGCCATAGCGGTATTTCCGGCAACAATCGCACATATATTTGGATACAGGGGTGACTATGCAACAAAGAATCTTACAGGATTTTCAACCAGAAAATTCATATCATACATAGGTTATGTAAATAAGGCATATTTTGCCGGACTGCTTCCTGTTATTATGCTTATCGTTATAGCGCTCATATTTGTGTACATAGTTTCAAAGTTTGTTATAATACATATAAGTCTGAAGAGGGAAGAACACTCGATAAGGTATTCTGTAGATGTAAACAGGATTGATGTGAATGGAAAATACACAGGAACATTATCCACAAATGCGTTGTTATTTGCAGCGGTGGTGATAGCAGATGCCATTCTAGCGTTTGTGGGAATACAAGGATCTGAGCTTGTAAACGCAAGATACATATACTCGGCACTCCCAGTATTTGCGATATTTATGGTATGGGGCATGGCAAAGCTCCTCGCGGTGGTTGCACCTGTCAACTACAATGTGATAATCGGAGTAGTATGTCTTATACTTTGTGCCGGAAGTATAAAGGTAAATGGCGTGGATTGGCAGTATGTAACATATCCTGAGAGAAAAGAAGCGGTTGAGCAGATGGCGGGAAATGATTGTATCATAGTCTGTCATGGCGATGGAAAATGGAACAACATATATGCCGGCATAAATGCATTTTCTGTGATGGACAGGTGCAGGTATGTGTACGAGGATGATCTAGGCGAGCTTTCAGATTTGACAGCCGATTGTGGTGATGAGCTGTACATGGCAGTTATAAATGATCCACGGTTTGACAAAACGGAGATACAAAAGGACATCAAGAGGATAAGAAAGACCACAAAGTATAAAAATGTAGAGAAAACGTATGATTATGCGGGAATAAAGATATTCCGCATGACGACAAAATAGATGTTTACAGGAGATGTAATGATGAAAAAGGTGAGTTTGATTGTTCCTTGTTACAACGAAGAGGAGGCACTGCCGATATTTGCTGCGGAACTTGATAAGGTGGTACAGGGACTCGGATCGTATGAGTTTGAGGTCCTCATGGTAAATGATGGTTCTTCAGATGGTACTTTGAAGGTTATGAAGGATGTGTCATCAGAATATGAGTATTTCAAATACATATCGTTTTCCAGAAACTTTGGAAAAGAATCAGCAATGTATGCAGGATTTTGCAATGCATCAGGTGATTATGTGGCGGTTATGGATGCGGACATGCAGGATCCGCCATCACTTCTTCCGGAAATGCTTGAGATTCTGGAACAGGGCGAATATGACAGTGTAGCCACCAGAAGGGTGACGAGAAAGGGTGAGCCAAAGATCAGATCATGGTTTGCCAGAAGATTTTACAAGCTTATAAACAGGATATCGGATGCTGATGTGGTGGATGGAGCCAGGGACTTCAGACTCATGAAGTCGGAGATGAAGGATGCTATAGTGTCGATGTGCGAGTACAACAGATTTTCAAAGGGAATCTTTGGGTGGATCGGATATAAGACAAAGTGGCTTGAGTATGAGAATGTTGAGAGGGTTGCCGGGGAGACAAAGTGGAGCTTCTGGAAGTTGTTCAGGTATGCCATAGACGGTATAATCAATTTCTCCGAGGCACCTATGATGATCGCGTCAGGTTTTGGAACATTTTGCACAGTTCTTTCATTTGCCATGCTGCTTTTCTTCTTTATAAGAAAGCTTGTATGGGGAGATCCTGTTGCGGGATGGCCTTCTCTCGTCTGCATTATTTTATTCGTATCGGGATTGCAGTTCCTGTGCATAGGAATGATGGGCAAATATATTGCAAAAACGTATGTTGAGGTCAAGAACAGACCTCATTATATAATATCTGACACGAATAAAGACGGAGTGGACAAAATAAATTGATAAATATTTAGGCTGGATTTACATACGTTTTACCGGGGTATGGTAGAATTATCAGTACTTTATATTTAACAGGAAACATGGTAACTTAATGTTTATAAGGGAAAAAAAGTGAACGGGGGAAAGTAAGATGGGCAGTTTTACATTAAAATGTCCAACGTGTGGAGGCTCGACTGTTCTCAACCCGGAGACGGGACAGCTGGAATGCAAGCAATGTGGCAATCAGTTTGGGGCGGCTTCATGGGGGACAAAAAACTCCGCTATGATCGAAAATGAAGATGGCGAGCTGGTAGACAAGCGGAGCTACAAATCCATGAGAAAGATTGCCAGGATAAAGAGATATATCACGGACAGTCCGGATGACATATACACCATGGATGAGATAAACCTTGGAAATGATGAAGATTCTCCAAAGTATATGGAGATGAATCTGTATGAATGTACGTCATGTGGAGCGAAACTCATGGTGAAAGCCACTGAGACGTCAAGCTTCTGTGCCTACTGTGGACAGCCGATGATATTGGTGGACAGACTGGATAAGGAACTGGAGCCGGATCTTATAATTCCATTTTCAATATCACAGAAGAGAGCAGAACAACTGATTCGTGACAGGTTTTGTAAAGGATGGTTCGTTCCGGACGAGATAAAGCATTTCCAGATAGACAAGATACGAGGAATATATGTACCTCACTGGCTCGTATCATATCACGTAAAAAAGAAAATCAAATATATATTCACTGAAAACAAAAGGGAAGTGCGCACTGGCGGCGATAGCAAATGGTTAGATTCGGTAACCCAGAATTCCCGGAAAAACGATACAGAGAGAATAATACATAATTGTATGAAGGATGCGGAATGTATAGTGTCAAGGGTACCAGGTGATGCATCACGCAGATTGAATGACAACATATCATCAAGGCTTGAGCCGTATGATATTGACAGAGTACTGGCATTTTCGCCGGAATATCTTTCGGGGTTTTATACGGACAGATATGATGTCCCTGCAAAAGTGATCGCGGCAGTGGCAAAGGAGAAGAGTGATAAAGCCCTTCGTGATGAGATGCTTGGAGATTCTGGAGATAAACGGTTTAAAGATTATCATGTCACTGATGAAAAGACAGAGATAGAATTGTCAGACATAGAATATGCGTTGTTTCCGGTATGGTTCATGACATTTCAGTATCAGGGGATAATTTATACAGTTGCAGTAAATGGTCAGACTGGAAAAGTTGTGGGCAATGTCCCATCAAACAGATTTAAGGTTGGAGCGTCCATAGGTATACTCATGACAATAATGGTTATATTTTGTACATGGCTTTCAGTACTTATGGGGAATTTCATAATGGATATCTGGATGTTTGGTTCTGAAATTCTGATGTATGTTGTTGGCGCGTATTTGTTTCTGGTGGTCAACTGTATCTTATATTTCTGGAGAGCTATCAATAAGCTTCACAGGTCGAGAATTGATATTCACAGATTCAGAAGTTCAGGAACTATTGAATATGTGAAGGAAAGGCAGGATAAAACATGGGTTCGTTAACATTTGTGTTTGTTGCTGTGGGTGTTGCATGTGGAATATTTCTTACGATAGGAATTGTTCTGTCTGCTCTTGTGAGGTCAAATAATATTGGACAGGACGAGATGAAGGAATCTTCATATATAGATTATACAACATTATCATATCATGCCATATATGACAGCCAGAATGCAATAAATCATTTTGATGGAAATTACAAGAATTAGATATGATGACAAAACTAAAGAGATTTGTTATCATACTAGTTGATATATGAAAGATCACAGGGAAAAGGAATTGGAGGTAAATCAACAAATGAACGAAAATCAGGATCAGCAGTTTGGTCAGCCACAGGGAGAAAGCCCATCGTCAGATCAGGCTCAGGCAAATCAGCAGACAGGTGCATACAGCCAGGCACAGACAGGTGCATATGGCCAGCCACAGATGAATCAGCAGATGTATGGTCAGCAGGGTTACGGTCAGGGACAGATGAACCAGCAGATGTATGGTCAGCAAGGCTATGGGCAGGGACAGATGAACCAGCAGATGTACGGTCAGCAGGGCTATGGTCAGCCACAAATGAACCAGCAGATGTACGGTCAGCAGGGCTATGGCCAGCCACAGATGAATCAGCAGATGTATGGTCAGCAGGGTTATGGCCAGCCACAGATGAATCAGCAGTATGGCCAGCAGCAGGCTAAGAAATCGTCAGCAGCAAATGACATGATAAACGGTATTCTTAAAAATGTACTTGGACTTTTCAAGACACCTGCTGATACGGCGGGCGAGATGGTCGAGAGTGAGAATATGGTTTCAGGCGGAATACTCATAGGTGTAAATGCAGTTGTTACTTTTGTATTTTCACTTATAGGACTTCTCATCATGGGTATGGATTTTGGACCAGCCCTCGGCAGAGGATTCTATATGCTGGTATTTATGATAATTGCAAACATCATCATAACAGCAGGACTTTTCATATCGGGCGGAATCATATTCAAGGGCGGAATGACATTTGGCAAGGCGATAAATGTGTCAGGAACGATTGCTGTATATGAGACGATTGCTGTTGTAGTCGGAATCGTATTTGAGATCATCTCAGGAATCCTTCACAAGGTCGGTTTTCTCAGCGGAATCATAGGCGGATTTGCATATATTCTCTTTGCAGCGATAAGTATCGGTGGAATCCTTGTTGCAGCCCATGCTGCATATGAGAGTCTGGATCTTGATGACAACAACAGATTATACGCAATCATAGCAGCTGTTGTTATATCGATCTTCATTATCACTGTATTTGACAACATCGCACAAAAGATATTTGACAGTGGTGCATGTGCAGAGCAGGTAATGTATTACTTCAAGCATGCTGCAGAAGTATTTGGATACCTTGACTGGTTATCATAAATACATAGAATAAGAAGTCCTACTGACACTTGTTCAGCAGGGCGGACAGATTATAAAAGTGCGGGATACGAATAAAAATCCCGCACTTTTATATTGTGCATTTTTTATGTATATGGTAAAAAGTTTTGTCATTAATTAAACATTGTGCTACAATAAAAAAGTATTTAGTCAGGGTGGCAAAGAAGTAGTAAAGAAAGGACGGGTTATGGTAAGAAAAGTTGGTTTAACAGACAGTGTTGGTTTTGCTTGCCTGGAAGATCTCCAATTGTCTAACTCCTATATGTGGGGTACCGCAATCAGTCTGGACTATTGTGGCAGAGAGGATTGCATCAAGGGGTGGAAGTTCGGACCATATGTGAGGGAGTCATACGTCATCCATATCGTAAAAAAAGGCAAGGGAGTATTCACTATAGGTGGTAAGAGTTATGAGCTGGAGGCGGGACAGGCTTTCATCATCAGACCGGGAGAAGAAACCATATACAAGGCAGATGATGATGATCCTTGGAGTTATATGTGGGTAGGATTCCACGGATACAGAGCAGAGGATTTCATAGAGTCCATGGGTTATAAGAAGGATTCTCCGATCATTAAGATCGAGCAGATGGACACATGTGCAACATGTATAAACAATATGCTTGAGTATTCGCAGATCACACGTATAAACGAGGTCAAGAGACAGAGTGCGCTTATGATGTTGTTTGCTACTATTATGGAGGACAATACATCTGGTCAGCAAGAGAATGACAATGTAGAGTATCCAAGTAAGATATACGTCAAGGCGGCAGTTGATTTCATCACTGAGAAGTATATGAACAAGATCAAGATAGATGATATTGCTGATTTCATAGGGATAAGCAGAAGTCATCTGACAGGAAGCTTCAAGAAGGAGATGGGTGTCTCACCACAGGAATATCTGATTAATTTCCGATTGGAGAAAGCTGCAAGTTTGCTTAGATCTTCAAAGGAACAGATCAATATAATCGCATACCAGTGTGGTTATGAGGATTCGCTTTCATTCTCAAAGGCATTTAAGCAGAAGTTCGGGATGAGCCCGAAATCATTTCGAAATCTAGAGGTGGAGCTTGAGACAGGCAAAGTCAAGGGTGACCATGAGGCATCTAAGCTTTAGATGAGAGTATAGTTACCAGAGAGCGCTATTGATATGATACTAAAAAACAGGATATACATTCCATATGTCGTATATGTGATGACATGGGATGTATATCCTGTTTTTATGTCCTTATTTATTGGAATTGCTGACTTCTAGCTTTTTAGTGACCTTTCTGGAATCCTTCTGGCCGGAAGATACCAAATCGGAAGATGACTTATCTGGCAGGATTTTGCTGTCTGATTCACCTGAGGGATCATCTGATACTTCATTTGATCTCATCCATGAGTCTGGATCGTCATCTGTGTACTGCTTGGTGACATCTTCGAGGTATGGTGAAAATGCCTTTATGAACATGAATGATGACAGATAAGCTATCAGCCCAAATCCGCACACTATAAGTATGAAGATGCCTACCATGAACACCTGTGGGCTGGCAAGCAGGAAATATGCAGGCAATGTGTAAAGTATCATTATAATAATGGTGAATATAAAATTCTTTGCCGCCATATATATGGACTGGAGTATGAGGTTCTTTAATGTATTCTCAAATGCGCTTATCACTGGGAACAGATAGATGGCGATAAAGCATATCAATATGAAGAAGATCACACTGGTGTAATACATGAGCTTGTTTTCCTGAGGACCACCTTTGCCAAAGAGATTGAAGTCCAGTGAGAATACAAAGGCTATCAGCATGAATAAGAGCCATGCTATGGTGGATTTTTTGAAATTGTCTTTAAAACCCTTGAAGAATAGTTTTATAATTCCTCCGGTCTCACCTGTCCGCTGTTTTTTAAGTAATGTGTAGTACATGGCACTCATTGACGCACCCATGGTGAATATTGGAATGCTGCATATTATGAATAGAATGTTCACTACTATAATGTCGCCAATTGTGCCAAAGATTCTGGCAAACCAGCCATCGCTATTGAAAATGTTCATAAGTTCCCTCCTGATATTAATTAATGTAGATAGTAGACATAACCTTTGCTGATATGTATGATCAGCTGCCCGAATAATGTAAGTTAACTATAGCACAAAAATACATGCCATAATATAGCATGTTTTACAATTTCCCATATATGTTCTACATTTTACCATAAAATAGCACAAAAATAGCGAACTTAACTACTTAAGAATATACATTTGTGACAAAAACCCATGACATTTTGACATTTTTCCATGTAAAAATCTTCACCAAAATTTTATAATTCAATCATAGGAAGCACACAGAACGCCGTAAGACGAACCGGCAGAACAGGACGCAGAATTCAGGGTATGAAAGAGAATGTGGGTGTCGTAAATCCTGCCGGTGATGTAAAAAGGAGGAAGGTTTTATGAGAAGAACAATGAAGAAAGCTGTAGCAGTAGGGCTTGCAGCAGCAACAGCATTTTCACTGTGCGCATGTGGCGGCGGTGATGGAAGCAAGGGTAGCAGTAAGGATGCACTTGAGGTAGTTATCTGGGATAACAACCAGCAGAAGGGTCTGCAGCAGATATGTGATCTTTTCACAGAAGAGACAGGAATCAAGGTTGATGTACAGGTTAAGGAGTGGGATTCATACTGGACACTTCTTGAGGCTGGAGCATCAGGTGGAGATATGCCGGATGTATTCTGGATGCACTCCAACAACTCACAGATGTACATGAAGAACAACAAGCTCTTAAAGCTCGATGACTACATTGAGAAGAGCGATAAGGTTGATATGAGCAACTACATGTCAGAGATCACAGAGCTCTACACATATGATGGTTCATATTATGCAATACCAAAGGATTACGATACAATCGCTCTCTGGTACAACAAGAAGATGTTCGATGATGCAGGACTTGAGTATCCAAATGAGAACTGGACATGGGATGATCTCTATGATGCAGCTAAGAAACTCACAAAGGATGACGGTTCACAGTACGGTTTCTGTATGAACACATCAAACGATCAGGATACTTACTACAACATGGTTTACTCAATGGGCGGTTACATCGTAAATGACGATCACACAAAGTCAGGATATGATGATGCCAACACTATCAAGGCTATGGATTATGTAGGAAAGCTCCTCAAGGATTGCTGTCCACCAGCAACAACAATGTCAGAGACAGGTACAGACGTTATGTTCCAGTCAGGCACAGTAGCAATGATCACACAGGGTTCATGGATGACAGCAGGATTCCTTGACAACGAGTATCTCGTTGAGAACTGTGATGTAGCAATTCTTCCATACGACAAGACAACAGGCATGAGAACTTCTATCTGTAACGGACTTGGATGGGCTGCATCAGCAGGCACAAAGAGGCCAGATGACTGCTGGAAGCTTATCGAGTGGTTCGGTTCAAAGGAGATGCAGGAGAAGCAGGCTGAGCTCGGTGTAACAATGTCAGCTTACAACAACACATCAGACAAGTGGGTTAACTGCACAGACAAGTTCAACCTCAACGCTTACCTTGATATCACAAAGGAGTCAACAGTTCCAGGCGTAACAAATGAGCTTGTACTCAGACCTTACACATACAATTCAACAGTTTGGTCACAGGCTGCACAGACATTCTTCGCAGATGCATGGGCAGATCCATCAAAGATGGAGCAGTCATGTAAGGACTTCGCAACACAGATGAACGAGTACATCGCAGAGGAAGACAAGTAATCCTACAGAGCATTTATAAGATAACATAACAGTGGGTAGGATGGATGTCCTGCCCACTGCTTACCAGAAACAGGCGGGGTGTTAATTGCAATATAAATGAATAAGAGGAGGGATTTTATGTCAGATAACAACAAGAAAGTTGAAGAAAAAGCGGCTGAGATAATCCAGGCTACAGAGACACAGACAGTTAAGCCGGCAGCAGCAGAAGATAAAGAGTTCAAGAAAAAGAAGTCAACAACATGGGAAAGAAACCAGCGCAAATGGGGCTGGGCATTCATCCTCCCAACAATGATAGGAATCATCGTACTTAACTTATGGCCTATAGTACAGACAATATATCAGTCATTCTGCAAGGTCGGTTCATTCGGAGATTCATCATTTGCAGGATTTGCAAATTACAAGAAGATGTTTGCTGACCCTGAGGTATGGCAGTCACTTCTCAATACATTCAAGTATGCGATCATTGAGGTTCCATTCTCAATCGCCATCGCACTTATACTTGCGGTATTCCTGAATCGTAAGATGCACGGAAGAACAATATACAGAGCAATATTCTTCCTGCCAATGGTAGTTGCACCTGCAGCTGTAGCCATGGTGTGGAGATGGTTATACAATTCACAGTTCGGTCTGTTAAACCACATCCTCGGTACAAAGATCGAGTGGATATCCAATCCAAAGATCGCATGGATCTCAGTTGCAATCATCGGTGTATGGTCGATCATTGGTTACAACATGGTTCTGTTCCTTGCAGGACTTCAGGAGATACCTAAGGATTACTACGAGGCAGCAGATATTGACGGAGCATCAGGAGTAAGAGCATTCTTCAAGATCACTCTTCCACTTCTCTCCCCTACAGTATTCTTCGTACTTGTAACAAGAGTAATCGGAGCACTTCAGGTATTCGACCTTGTATACATGGTAATGGATATTTCCAATCCGGCCCTCAAGAAGACAGAATCCATCGTATATCTGTTCTACCAGTACTCATTCCAGAATGGTAACAAGGGTTATGGATCAGCAATAGTAGTTCTTCTTCTCGCAGTCATCATGGTACTTACAGTATTCCAGATGATCGGTCAGAAGAAGTGGGTTCATTATAACTAGGAAGGGGGAATCGATATGACAAGAGGCGTACAGTTTAAGAGAAGAATGCAGAGATTATTGATTCACCTCATTCTGATCATATTCTCAATCATTATGATAGTGCCATTTGTATGGATGACACTCACAGCATTTAAGACAGTAACAGAGGCAACTTCGGTAAGTCCATTCGTAATATTCCCATCACAGTGGCGTACAGACGCGTTCACTACTGTTTGGAATAACATGAACTTCCTTGTTCTCTACAAGAACACATTACTGCTCATATTCTTCAGAGTTGTGTGTGCATGTCTCACAGCAACACTCGCAGGATATGCATTTGCAAGACTTAAGTTCAAGGGCAGAGACTTTATGTTCTCCCTGATACTTTTCCAGATGATGATTCCTTCACAGATATTCATCATCCCACAGTTCCTGATGATCAGTAAGATGGGCATGACAAATACAATGTTTGCTCTGGTATTCCCGGGAATTGTAACAGCGTTCGGTACTTTCCTGCTCAAGCAGGCTTACATGGGACTTCCTGGAGATCTCGAGGAGGCAGCGAGACTTGACGGATGTAACATTCCAAAGACATTCGTGTTCGTCATGGCTCCGCTTGCAAGATCATCGATGGTTGCCCTCGGTATATTCACAGCAGTGTTCGCATTCAAGGATCTGATGTGGCCACTGGTTGTAAACAGCAGTGCAAACAAGATGCCGCTCTCAGCAGCTCTTGCAACAATGCAGGGACAGTATCAGTCCAACTATCCACAGCTGATGGCTGCATCTCTTATATCATGTATACCAATGATCGTTATATACCTGATATTCCAGAAGCAGTTCGTAGAAGGTATCGCAACATCAGGTGGAAAGCTCTAAAGAAAGTTAAAAAAGATATTATATATGACCACAGGGTGACGTCACTTACTGACGCCACCCTTGTGAAATATATCGTAAATACGAAGTATTTACGATGCCGTGGACGCTGCGCGAAGCGCCTCTCACGCGTCCACTCCAAAATATATCGTAAGTGCGAAGCACTTGCGATACTGTGGACGCTGCGCGAAGCGCCTCTCATGCGTCCACTCAACACAGAAACAAAAGGAGGACGTCTATGAAAAAGCCGATAATCACGGAAGAAGAAAAACAGAAGATCAAAGAGATGGACTCCACACGCAAAAAAATAGGATATATCTGGGATTATTACAAGCTTTGGATAATCGGTGCTGTCGTTCTCGTGGGACTTGTAGTGTATTTTGCTGTTGTGTTTGCAACGAGGGAGGACAAGCCGATACTGGATGTCGTCCTTGTGAACAACTACGATGATGTTTCAGGGAACAGCAAGCTGACACAGGGGTTTGTGTCGTATGTAGGGGAAGAAAATCTCCCGGGAAGGGTTACATTTGACAACAATGCATTTTTTAATCTGGCAAATAACTCAGATTATAAGAACAGTTACTATATGAAGGTGCTGGCATACCTTGAGGCGGACACTGCTCAGGCAGTTATGTGCCAGTATGACAATCTCATAGGTCTGGCGAAGAGCGGCAGACTTGCAGACCTGTCGGATGAGAAGGTCGGCGATATATATGATAAGTATAAGGATAGGATAATTTATTACGAGGATGAAGACGGAAAGAAGATACCTGTCGGAATAGATGTATCTGAAGGATACAAGGCGGCAGGACTTACTGAGTACACAGATGGCAAGGCATATATCGGATTGTCAGCATATGCGGCAGATTATGGATATGTGGAGAAATTTGTGGACTATATGGTGGAACTTGGAAAATAGCTTTTAAGAAGCTTGTGTGGAATCCCAAAATGTAAAAATTGCAGGGAATCGAATTAAAACTTAACTAGGAATACATTCCGGCGGAGCCGGTTGTAGATAAATTATGAAGAAAGACCAGTCAAATGAAAATTGGCTGTAGAGAAACTGGAGATCACGAAAAGGAGGACTTGGGCATGGCAATATTGATAAATGAAGAGAAAAAGCTTTTTACACTGAATACCAAAAATACTACATATCAGATGAAGGTGATTGATTATGGATATCTGGCTCATCTGTATTACGGCAAGAAAATGGACGGGGATATGTCATATGTCATAACTCATTACGATAGAGGATTTTCAGGCAATCCTTACGAGGCACAGGAGAGCAGAGAGTTCTCTCTGGACAATATTCCACAGGAATACAGCTGCTACGGCAACGGAGATTTCAGAACACCTGCATTCAACGTAAAGGATATAGAAGGAATCCACGGTTGTGATCTCAGATATGTTTCATACGAGGTTATGGACAAAAAGTACAGTCTCAAGGGTCTTCCTGCAGCATACACAAATGATGGCGAGAAGGGCGAGACACTCAAGATCGTTCTTCAGGATCCTCAGGTGGGAGTGGAGGTTGAACTCCTGTATGGAATTATAGAGGATAAGGATCTGATCACAAGATCAGCTATAGTCAGAAATATAAGCGATGCGGATATATTTGTGGCAAAGGCATCAAGTGTGAGCCTGGATTTTGTGACAGGTGATTATGATCTCATCCACTTCCATGGAAGACATGCTATGGAGCGCATGTATGAGAGAGAAGCTATAAATCATGGTGTGAAGAAGATCGGAAGCACAAGGGGTACATCAAGCCATCAGCACAGTCCATTTGTGGTACTTGCAGGCAAGAATTCAAATGAGGATGCAGGTGACTGCTATGGAATCTCACTTCTATACAGTGGAAGCTTTAACTGTGAGGTTGAGAAGGATCAGACAGATCAGGTGAGACTTAACATGGGTGTTCAGGATGAGATGTTTGAGTATGTGCTCTATCCTGAGAGTGAGTTTGTGGCACCCGAGGTAGTCATGGTTTATTCACCTGATGGATTTGCAGACATGTCACACAAGATGCATGATGTTGTCAGATACAATATCTGCCGTGGCGAGTACAAGACAAAGAGGAGACCTATACTCATCAACAGCTGGGAGGCAGTATACTTTGATTTCAACGGTGATGACATCGTAAATATAGCAAAGCAGGCTTCAGAGCTTGGCGTTGAGATGCTTGTCCTGGATGACGGTTGGTTCGGTGTGAGAGATGACGACAAGTCAGGACTTGGCGACTGGTTTGTAAATGAGGATAAGATGGGCGGTCCTATGGCTGATGTTGTGAAAAGAGTGAAGGCTCTCGGCATGAAGTTTGGTATCTGGATCGAACCGGAGATGGTATCTGAGAAGAGCGAGCTTTTCAAGGAGCATCCTGACTATGCATTTGTGATACCTGAAAGAAAGCCGGTCATGGGAAGAAGCCAGCTGAATCTGGACTTCTCAAGAAAAGAGGTCGTAAACTGCATATTTAATCAGCTGACAGCGGTGCTTGACAAGATAGATGTTGACTATATAAAGATGGATATGAACAGAAGCATCCTAAATGTATACTCTATGACAGAGGGAATCCAGAACAATGGAACGATCCTTTACAAGTATGTACTTGGTGTATATGATTTCATGGAGAGACTTCAGGCAAGATATCCAAAGATGTTCATCGAGGGCTGCAGCGGTGGCGGCGGAAGATTTGATGCCGGAATGATGTATTACACACCACAGATTTGGTGCAGTGATGATACGGATGCCATTTGCAGGCTTGACATACAGTATGGAACTTCATTTGGCTATCCTATATCGGTGGTTGGCTCACATGTATCAGCGGTTCCGAATCACCAGACAGGCAGGACGACTCCGTTCAATACAAGAGCTGTTGTTGCCATGGCGGGAAGCTTTGGCTACGAGCTTGATCTGAACAAGGTCAGTGATGAGGAGAAGGAAGAGGTCAAGGCTCAGGTAGAAAACTACAAGAAGTATTGGGATCTCCTTCACAACGGACTCTACTATAGACTGACGGATGCAGACAAGAGCAAAGGCGTAGCTGCATGGTCATTTGTAGCAAGGGATAAGTCAGAGACACTTGTCAATATCGTGACGGTGGAAAGCTTCTGCAATGCCCCTGTACCTTTTGTCAGAGTAAAGGGACTTGATGCGGATGCCACATATGTTGACGAGAAGACTGGCGCAGAGTACAGCGGACAGGGACTTGACCAGATAGGACTTCCTGTACCACTCAAGTTCGGCGAGTACAATGCTTACCAGATCCATCTTGTTAGGAAGTAGCAAATAGATATAGGTACAAGCTTTGATGTTTTTAACTTTTAAATAAATATCTACAATACATTAGTTGGGTAATGTTATTGGTAGTTTATCGTTCAAATTTTATTGCCCGAATTGGCGCCAGTCGCCATCGTCATGTCTGAAACGGCTGACGGTGGTGGCTGGCGCCTTTTTTAACGTTATAATAGGACTCAAAGATACAAAAACAGGATATTATCCTAGAGAGTGGTTTTCATAGGTTTTCATAGTTTGTCAGGATCGCGTAGCTTGCAAAGTCTACAAACTTACTTATAGCTTTCGTAGGTTTTCATAGTTTGTCAGGATCCCGGAAGTCTGCTCTGAATATCAGTGTAGCTACCATGATGAACAGGAAACATACTACCCAAGTCACCGGTTCACATACGCACACGGCAACGTAGCCGTAGACTGGAACGAGAAATACTGCAAATATTATCTTGCCGATCATCTCCAGTGCGCTGCACAGCAGCGGCGCCACTGAGTGGCACATTCCCTGAAGGGCATTTCGTACTATTACGAGAACCGCCATAGGCGGTATCATCGGTATGCTGATTCTGAGATACATGAGACCATTGGATATAACTGTATTGTCTGAGCTTCCGGTTATCAGCACTAGAATAGATCTTGCAATGGTGAAGGTGCAGATCATAGCAAGCACCCACCACACTCCATACATGGTAATGGCGGCAAATATTCCTTTCTTGATTCTGGAATTTTTGTGAGCACCATAGTTCTGGCTGGCAAATGTGGCAGCACTTGTTCCAAGGGCAATTCCCGGTGTGTAGAAGAACTCGGCAAGCCTTCTGCCGCCCACCTGGGCTGCGATGTAGACATTTCCGAGTGCGTTTATACTTCCCTGAAGAATAACACTTCCTATATTATATATGGCACTCATAAGAGCCATGCTGAGACCTGTCCAAAACATTTCAAATACAAAGTGGATAGAAACTTTCATATCCTGTTTTCCAAATCTGAGCTCAGGATATCCTCGAAGGATACAGAATAATCCGAGTATGGCACTTATTCCCTGGGAGGTGACGGTGGCAATGGCAGCACCGCGGACGCCCATGGAGAAAGGTCCCATGAACAGGTAGTCCAGAATTACGTTGAGCACGCTGCTGAACACGAGAAAGATAAGAGGTGTCACACTGTTGCCGATGGATCTCAGAAGGCTTGATTCAAGATTATAAGCCATGGTGAGAGGTATTCCGGCGAGGATGACAGTAAGATAACTCAGTGCACCATCCATAGTATCGGCAGGCACCTGAAGAAGTGTCAACAGAGGCCGTCTAAAGACTAGAAATGATGTGGTGAGTAGTATTGTAGATATGGCCGACAACAGGACAGCCCAGCACACGGAGCGTTTCATCTCAATTTTATTGTCCGCACCGAAGCTTCTGCTGACGAACAGGGCAAAGCCATTATTAAGTCCGAAAGCTACATTTGTGATGAGGCTGTACAGTGCGGCGGTGGCACCTATCTGTGCAAGGGCGGTATCTCCGAGAAGGTGTCCTGCCAGGGAGGTGTCAGCCAGATTGTAAAACTGCTGAAGTATATTTCCGATAAAAAGAGGCATGGCAAAATAAAACAAAAGCTTTGCCGGGCTTCCTGTTGTCATGTCGGTTGTGCGTTTGCTCCGTTTTGTTTTTCCTGGTTTATCAATATCTAAGGCAGCGTTCATAAAAATTTCCCTCCTTTAAAATTTTGTATTGTAAACAATGCGACAGAGGTTCGGAGACAGCCGGAATGCTCTGCCTTGTTCGCCATCTATTGATTCTTATGATTTAATCTGTATACATAATAGCGAAATAAACGACTTGATTCTGTAACAAATACGGCCCATAATATAACAAAAACGACATATATTGGTTCTTAACAGTTATAAGCAGGCGGTTTGGCTTGTCTGCAGGTGAACATAGAGAAAACGTAGAGAAAACATAGAGAGGAGCCAGGTATGATACTTCACAGGACCACGGTCATGGTTGACACACATGGAAGGGAAAGCCGTGACGACGATGTACATCAGTTTGATTTTGCGGCATATGATGCTGACATGCACCAGTTTATATCGGGATGCATACCGCCACACTGGCACGACGAGCTGGAGGTGTTTGTTTTGCTCAGCGGACAGGTGGAGGTTGTCACTGGAGATATTTCATGCATTGTGAATGCAGGTGAGGGATGTTTTATAAACGGTGGTGTACTTCACACTTTCCGGGCGCTGTCGCTGGGAGAGTGCCGTTATCATTCGTTTGTATTCGAAAGTTCCATAGTTGCCGGGGCGCCGGGAAGCATATTTGACACCAAATATATGAAGCCGTTTGTGGAGAAAGGGCATTCGTTTGTGCATATGAAGAGAGATGAGGGTATGGAGCCATTCTTTGAGGAATTTGACAGATGTTTTGATGCCTGCGCGGGCGAGGGTTATGCATATGAATTTGCCATCAGGGATAGCCTAACCAGAATGATATTATGTATAGCACAGAATATGAATGCACCGGGAGACTCAGACATGCCGCATCTTGCGGAGGTCAGGATAAAGGATATGCTTGGCTGGATAGACAGAAATCTAAAAGATGAGATAACCGTCAGCGGTATAGCAGGAAGTGCAAATATCTGCGTCAGGGAGTGCCAGAGGATATTCAGCCAGTATGTGCATTACAGACCGATGGAATATGTCCAACGGCGCCGCATAACACTGGCGGCCGAATTGCTCCGGACCACCCATAGACAGGTAACGGATATTGCACTTGAGTGTGGCTTCAGCAGTGTGAGTTACTTCATAAAACAATTCAAAAATATTGTGGGATGTACCCCTACGGGCTATAGAAAGAAGGGTGGAGACAGTGAGAAATGATATACAGTGTTTTGGCAAAATTCCTTCAACGGAATAAACATTTTAGTTGGACATATAACGTATAAAATGCTACCATTATACTATGTATATGAACAACAAGGTAAATTTGCCGTGAGACAGATAAATTTTGATCAGATTTAACACAGGAGGAGAGCAGCATGGACGAGAATAACACGAATGGATTTGGGAATACGGACGATGAATACGAAGACGAGGGAACTACAGTTCTCACAACTCCCGGCGTAAGTGCATTTGCAAATGCGCAAGGGGCTGGACAGAGTGGAGATGCAAGTGACGGACAGCCTCATCCGTCAGGACAGCCTGAACAGCAGAATATGTATGGGGGATTTGGACAGTTTCAGCAGCCAGGCCAGCCAGAACAGCAGAATATGTATAGCGGATTTGGACAGTTCCAGCAGCCAGAGCAGCAGAATCAGTATGGTGGATTTAACCAGTTCCAGCAACCGGGCCAGCCAGAGCAGCAGAACAACCAGTACGGCGGTTTCAACCAGTTCCAGCAGCCAGGCCAGCCAGGACAGCAGAACAACCAGTACGGAGGCTTTAATCAGTCCCAGCAGCCAGGCCAGCCAGAACAGCAGAACAACCAGTACGGAGGATTTAACCAGTTCCAGCAGCCAGGTCAGCCAGGCCGGCCAGAACAGCAGAACAACCAGTACGGAGGCTTTAATCAGTTCCAGCAGCCAGGTCAGCAGAACAACCAGTACGGAGGCTTTAATCAGTTTCAGCAGCCAGGTCAGCAGAACCAGTATGGACAGCCAGGACCACAGGCTGGTGTCCCTCAGGGCGCAGACATGAAGCCGGGCATGAAACTCAACAAAAAGCTTGTTGCGATAATTGGTGGAATAGTCGCAGTAGTAATCATCGTGATTATTGTGCTGGTGTTAGCACTTTCTGGTGGTAAGGGACAGAGAAGTGCGACAAAGATCGGTGATGAGCTTGCGAAGGCATACGAAAATGGCGATGCAGATGCCATGATTGAGCTGATGAAAGATGACTACTATGAGCTTTATAACGAGACATGGGGCGATAACTTTGTCGAGGATCAGTTCAACGAGGACGTTCAGGATATGAAGGAAGAAGTTGGAACAGTAAAGAGCATCAAGATAGAGGATAGATCAGAGGAGAAGTATGAAAAAGACGAGATAGAAGATGTAAATAAGACACTTGATAGGCTTAATGTTGATATGAAAGTGGATGATTGTCTTGAAATCGATATGGATGTCGAGATAAAAGGTTCAGAAGATGACGCAGATGGCAAGATAACATACACTGTAGTGAAGTCAGGCAGCAAGTGGTATCTCGTGGACTACGATCTTTATGTATATTAAGATAAGAAAGGCCGTTGCAGTGATTTTAAAGTTAAGAAAGCACTGTGATGGCTTATAATAAGTACATATTTTTATTCTTCGGATGCAACAGGTTCATTTGATGTATGTGTTGAGAAAAAGCCAAAGCCAATGAGCATGGAGCACAGCCAAAAGTGCGGTCGTAAAGAAATAGTGGTTAAAAACAGGTCAACATAAAGTTGAGTCTACAGCAAATATAGCGATTGACAAACCACAAATACTTGCTATACTAAGGAATGGATAGATGATAAAAACGATGACAGAGACAGTACGGAGTCTGCGAGATCAGCAGCGAGCCGGGGGCGGTGCGAGCCCGGTGACAGTAGAGACTTTCGGAATATCACTCTGGAGTTGCAGACCAAAAGAGCTGCGGTGTTAAAGCGGTGATAATCGGTGAGGCATTTGTGGCATATCAAGTAGGCTCTGACGTATTTCCTGCGTTAAGGGGAGCGCATATGTTAGTATGTAAGTAATAGGTGGTATAACGAACTCAAAGCCCTTCGTCCTGATTACGACGAAGGGCTTTTTTATATTTATCACAGAAAGGAAAGACGACATGTACGACAAGGTTTCGACTAAACTGGAATTCGTGAACAGAGAGCAGAAGGTATTGGACTTCTGGAAAGAAAATCAGGTATTTGAGAAGAGTGTTGAAGAGACAAAGGATCTGCCAACATACACATTCTACGATGGCCCTCCAACAGCAAATGGTAAGCCACATATCGGACACGTTCTTACACGTGTAATCAAGGATATGATCCCTAGATATCAGACAATGAAGGGACATAACGTAGTCAGAAAGGCCGGATGGGATACACACGGTCTGCCTGTTGAGCTCGAGGTTGAAAAGCTCTTGGGAATCGACGGCAAGGAGCAGATAGAGGAGTACGGACTGGAGCCATTTATCCAGAAATGTAAGGAGTCCGTATGGAAATACAAAGGCATGTGGGAAGAGTTCTCAGGCAAGGTAGGTTTCTGGGCTGATATGGACAACCCATATGTAACATATCATGATGACTTCATCGAGTCAGAGTGGTGGGCGCTGAAGAAGATCTGGGATCAGGGACTTCTGTACAAGGGCTTCAAGATCGTGCCTTACTGCCCAAGATGTGGTACACCTCTTTCAAGCCATGAGGTTGCACAGGGATATAAGACAGTCAAGGAGCGTTCAGCAGTAGTAAGATTCAAGGTTATCGGAGAGGACGCATATTTCCTCGCATGGACAACAACACCTTGGACACTTCCTTCAAACGTAGCACTCTGTGTAAATCCAGATGAGACATACGTGAAGGTTAAGGCAGCAGACGGCTACACATATTATCTTGCACAGGCGCTTGCAGACAAGGTTCTCGGCGGTCTTGCAAAGGAAGCAGCAGACGATCAGGCAGCAGTTCCTGCATACGAGGTTCTTGAGACATATGTCGGTAAGGATCTTGAGTACAAGGAGTATGAGCCACTCTATGAGTGCGTAAAGCCTGTATGTGAGAAGCAGCACAAGAAGGGCCACTTCATCACATGTGACACTTATGTAACTATGACAGATGGTACCGGTATCGTTCATATCGCACCTGCATTTGGTGAGGACGATGCAAATGTCGGAAGAAACTACGATCTTCCATTTGTACAGTTTGTAGATGGCAAGGGTGACCTCACTGAGGAGACTCCATTTGCCGGAATGTTCGTAAAGGATGCAGACCCTGAGGTACTCAAGGATCTGGACGCAAGAGGACTTCTCTTCGATGCGCCTAAGTTCGAGCATGAGTATCCACACTGCTGGAGATGTGACACACCACTTATCTACTACGCAAGAGATACATGGTTCATCAAGATGACAGCGGTAAGAGACAAGCTGGTTAAGAATAATGACACTGTAAACTGGATCCCGGAGAGCATCGGTAAGGGACGTTTCGGCGACTGGCTGAAGAACGTTCAGGACTGGGGACTTTCAAGAAACCGTTACTGGGGTACTCCGCTGAACATCTGGGAGTGTGAGTGTGGATGCAGACATGCCATCGGATCAAAGGAAGAGCTCCGCTCAATGAGTGACAACTGCCCTGAGGACATCGAGCTTCACCGTCCGTTCATCGACGCTGTAACCATCAAGTGTCCTGAGTGTGGCAAGCAGATGCACAGAGTTACAGAGGTTATCGACTGCTGGTTCGATTCAGGATCAATGCCATTTGCACAGTGGCACTATCCGTTTGAGAATCAGGATATATTTGAGAAGCACTTCCCTGCTGACTTCATCAGTGAGGCTGTTGACCAGACAAGAGGATGGTTCTACTCACTTATGGCGATCTCAACACTGCTGTTCGACAAGGCTCCGTTTAAGAACGTAATCGTTCTCGGACATGTCCAGGATAAGGACGGACAGAAGATGAGTAAGTCCAAGGGAAATGCGGTAGATCCTATGGATGCTCTGAACAAATATGGTGCAGATGCCATCAGATGGTACTTCTACAGCAATTCAGCACCATGGCTTCCTAACAGATTCCATGAGGATGCGGTTGTTGAGTGTCAGAGAAAGTTCATGGGTACACTGTGGAACACATATGCGTTCTATGTACTCTATGCAAATATAGACAACTTCAATCCACTTGAGCATGAGCTAGAGTACGACAAGTTGTCACTTATGGATAAGTGGCTTCTGTCCAAGCTGAACTCAACAGTCAAGGCAGTTGACGCAAACCTTGGCGCATACAAGATCCCTGAGACAACAAGAGTTCTCGAGGAGTTCGTGGATGACATGAGTAACTGGTATGTCCGTCGTGGCCGTGAGAGATACTGGGCAAAGGGCATGGAGCAGGACAAGGTAAATGCTTACATGACACTTTACACAGCGCTCGTTACTATAGCACAGACAGTAGCTCCTATGCTCCCATTCATGGCAGAGGATATTTACCAGAATCTGGTTAGAAATATAGACAAGGATGCACCTCTCTCAGTTCATCTGTGCTCATTCCCTGAGGTGGATGAGAAGATGATCGATCCAGAGCTCGAGGTAGCTATGGACGAGATCCTGAAGATCGTTGTTCTGGGACGTGCAGCAAGAAATACAGCAAATATCAAGAACAGACAGCCGATCGGCAAGATGTATGTCAAGGCTGACAAGAAGCTTTTCGGTGAGGAGAAGGCTATCATCGAGGATGAGCTGAACGTGAAGAACGTTGAGTTCGATGATGATGTAAGCGCTTACACAACATACAGCTTCAAGCCACAGCTTCGTACAGTCGGACCTAAGTACGGTAAGCACCTTGGTAAGATCAAGGAGCATCTGTCAGCACTGGATGGCAACGCAGCCATGGCAGAGCTCAAGGCAGAGGGCGCTCTGAAGTTTGAGGCAGACGGAGAGGAGATCGTACTCACTGAGGCTGATCTTCTGATCGACATGGCTCAGATGGACGGTTTCGTATCTGAGGCAGACGGCGGTGTGACAGTAGTTATCGACACAAATCTGTCAGAGGAGCTTCTTGAGGAAGGATTTGTCCGTGAGATAGTATCCAAGGTTCAGACTATGAGAAAAGAGGCTGGATTCGAGGTTATGGACAAGATCACTGTATACGCTGACGGAAGCCAGAAGGCAAATGACATCATCGCAGCAAATGCGGATGCCATCATCGGCGACGTTATGGCAACAGAGATCATAACCGGCTCGGTTGACGGATACACCAAAGAGTGGAACATCAACGGTGAGAAGGTAACTCTTGGAGTGAAGAAGAACGACTAAGGGATATAATATTAGGGTTTAAAACAGGCATTTTGGAAAAAATATCCCTGATCAAGAGAATACGGCCCGAAAGGTACAAATCTTAAAGATTTTGTATCTTTCGGGCTATTTTTATGTGATTTAGGAAAATTTTGTACTTTCTTTAAATATATTTGGATATTAGGGGATGACGGTGGAATTACGATTTATTAAGTTTGTGTATGTGTGGTGTTGGGAGTATATTATTGTATGAATAAATCGTACAAAGGACTGCCGTCAATATGTATATTGGCCAGTCAGAAAAACAAAGGAGAAAAAAGATGATAGCAATTTTCATTGCACCTTTTTACATAGCGTTAAATATATATTTGTTCTGGAGAATAAAGGGCTGGGTACAGGCATATTTCCCGAAACTCAAAGGCAAGAAGGGCTGGATAGTCCCGATAGTGCTATATGCATTTCTGGCGTCGGTGCTGGTGATCGCATTCTTCCTGCCACAGGGAAGGTTCAAACGTGGCATGAAGCTGGTGGGAAATTACTGGCTGGGTGTTCTGCTTTATATGATATTCTTCATAGTGATAGCCGAGCTTGGAAGATTCCTACTGCTTCATGTATTCAGAGTGAGCAAAGATAAGATATGTGTGCCGCGGGTTCGCAGGATAGTAGGCTGTGTGTGCGCAACACTTATCATGTGTATATCATTCTGGGGAGTGGTAAATGCGAGACTTGTGCGGGTGACGCCTTATGATGTGACCATCAATAAGGAAGCACGGGATGAGAATGGTCAGAAGATGGATTCCATGAAGATAGTGCTGGTTGCAGATCTTCATCTTGGATACAACATAGGCGTCAGGCAGGTTCAAAGAATAGTGAATTCTATAAATAAGCAGGACGCAGATCTGGTGCTGATAGCGGGTGATATATTTGACAACGAATGGGAAGCCGTTGACCAGCCGGAGGAGCTTGAGAAAATACTCCGGGGGATCAAATCAAAGTATGGAGTGTATGCATGCTATGGCAACCACGATATACAGGAGCAGGTGCTTGCCGGATTTACATTTGGCGGACAGAAGGAGAAGACCAGCAGCCCGGAGATGGACGAGTTTATAGAGAAAGCGGGAATCACACTTCTTCGCGACGAGGGAGTGCTGATAAACGATTCCATATACATCTATGGCCGCCGCGATGCACACAGACCGGGAAATGGAGTTACAGACAGAGCATCCGCGGACGAGATCACGGAAAATATGGACAAATCAAAATCTATCATAGTTCTTGATCATGAACCGAAGGAGCTTGAGGAGCTGTCGTCGGCAGGTGTGGATATGGATCTGTGTGGACACACCCATGACGGACAAATGTTTCCAGGCAACATACTTGTGGCGATGATGTGGGAAAATTCCTGCGGCTACCTGAACGTTGACGGCATGCACAACATAGTGACATCCGGAATCGGTGTATTTGGCCCCGATATGAGAGTTGGAACCAAGGCGGAGATATGCCCGATAACGGTGATTTTTAAATGACCACCACACCGCATAATATTTTGCCAACCGCCCACATAACTTAATTAATAAAGGAAAATAACCATAATACCACAATACTCTGGACTTTACGGCAAAAATAAAGTAAATTTACGGGTATATAAACTGATTCGGGTCAAAAAATGAGGGGAGTGCCGGGTCGGATAATATGGATAACCTGGAAAGAGGAGGCGGTTGTATGGAAAAGTTAAATGAGATCGTGTCGGCGGTGGATGGATTTGTCTGGGGACCGGTCATGCTGGTGCTTCTGGTTGGAACTGGAATATTTCTGACGATCAGAACAGGATTTCTTCCTTGGAGGAACCTCGGCTATGCGCTGAAGAGTACACTTAGCAAGGAGGCAAGGACAAAGAGCAGAGGAACCGGAGACGTGTCACCATTTTCGGCACTGACCACTGCGCTTGCTGCAACCATAGGAACGGGAAATATCGTTGGTGTTGCAACGGCCATGGTATCGGGAGGTCCGGGAGCACTGGTGTGGATGTGGATATCCGCAGCATTTGGACTGACATCCAAGTTCTCAGAGTGTATGCTTGCTATCAAGTACCGTGAGGTGAATGCCAAGGGCGAGATGAGCGGCGGTTCTATGTACACTATGAAGAAGGCATTCAAGCATAAGAAGTTCGGCGCAGTGCTGGGCTGGCTGTTCGCACTCTTTGCAGTCATCGCTTCATTTGGAATAGGAAATATGACACAGGCCAATTCCATATCCGAATCTCTTAGCAGCACATTCAGCGTGCCTACATATGTGACAGGAATTATACTTACGGTTTTTGCCCTTCTTATAATAGTTGGAGGAATCAAGACTATATCTAAGGTGTCATCAGTTGTTGTTCCTTTGATGGCGATATTCTATGTCGTAGCCGGACTTATTGTAATAATCGTCAATATCCAGAATCTTCCAGCAGGAGTTGCCATGATATTCAAGATGGCATTCTCAGTCAAGGCAGTCGGTGGCGGTCTGTGTGGTACGATCACAGCAGCTATGATGAATGCCATGAGATTCGGTGTTGCCAGAGGAGTATTCTCAAATGAAGCCGGAATGGGCTCGGCGGCCATCACAGCGGCAGCTGCCACAACAGACAATCCTGTCCGTCAGGGTTACATCAATATGACAGGTACATTCTGGGATACTATAGTAGTCTGCACCATCACAGGTCTCTGTATTGCATCGTCGGGTGTGCTTGGAATTACGGAGAACGGTACAAAGGGCAGCTATCAGGTGAGCGGAACTGAGGTTACTGTGGAGGCTGTTGATTCTGATAACAAGACTACCACAACGGATTATACATATGAATTCACAGATGACCAGCTCATTCTGACAGATACATCCAATTCGTCAAATACCCTGATGCTTTCGGTTCTTTCATCCGATGAACTCAACAAGGATGAGAATACAAAGCTTGCAAGTGAGCTTGCGGTGGAGGAGAGTCAGGCTGCCATAGGAAGTCTTACCGGTACATGGACTGATGCAGCCGGAAACCATTATACATTTGCTGAGGATGGAACATTTGCCTGCTCAACAGTCATAAAAGGTGCGGCTCTCACGATCCTGTCATTTGGCTCTGCACTTGGTAAGGCGGGAGGCTGGCTCGTAACTATAGGAATTGTGCTCTTCGCATTCTCCACGATTCTTGGATGGGAGTATCACGGAGAGAAGGCGTTCGAGTACCTGTTCAAGTCGCACAAGTACAATATGATATACAGGATAGTGTTCTCGCTCGTTGTATACGTAGGTGCGACGATATCACTGGATCTTGTATGGAACTTCTCAGATATAGCGAATGCACTCATGGCGATTCCGAACCTTATCTGTCTGCTGGCATTAAGCGGAGAGATCACAAAGGATATTAAGGAATTCCAGGCGGTTATCAAGGCAGAGAAAGCATCAAAGTAGAATATTCAGTCCGGGGACGGAGGGGTCAGAAACCTCCGTCCCCTTTTTTTATACTCTCTTAACCGAACTTTATACTTACTTTATTTTTTGTCCAAATTATGTTCATAAGTGATGGTTATTATATACGATAGATGGGGACGGAGGTGCCTGACCCCTCCGTCCCCATGAGTGGATCAGAATACCATAACAGAGAGGTTGACATATATGAGCAGAGTAATAGGAATAGATCTGGGAACAACAAACAGCTGTGTGGCAGTGCTTGAGGGCGATCAGCCAACCGTCATACCGAATTCGGAGGGTGGCAGGACCACACCTTCCATAGTAGCCATCACGAAGAATGGCGAGAGACTGGTGGGTGAGGCTGCCAGGAGACAGATGACTGTGAATGTGGACAGAACTATCACATCCATCAAGAGAGCGATGGGAACAACATACAGAAAGAGGATAGACGGCAAGGATTATTCACCGCAGGAGATATCGGCCATCATACTTGCAAAGCTGAAGAGCGATGCTGAGAGTTATCTGGGCAGACCGGTATCTGATGCAGTCATAACAGTCCCGGCTTATTTTGACGACAGCCAGAGGCAGGCGACCAAGGATGCCGGAAGAATAGCGGGGCTGAATGTGCTTCGAATCATAAATGAGCCTACATCGGCGGCTCTTGCCTATGGCCTGGACAATGGTCAGGCGCAGAAGATACTTGTGTACGATCTTGGCGGAGGAACATTTGACGTGTCTGTTATAGAGATAGGGGACAGCGTCATAGAGGTTCTTGCCACCGCGGGAGACAATCATCTAGGCGGAGATGATTTTGATGAGAGGCTGCAGGACTACGTCATCAAGACCTTTAAAAAGGAGACAAAGGTCAATCTGGCGAAGGATATCACGGCATCCCAGAGAGTGAGGGAGGCTTGTGAGAATGCCAAGAAGGAGCTCTCATTCGCGCAGACTGCACACATCAATCTGCCATTTATATCGACGGTGAAGAATCAGCCGGTGCATCTGGATATGACGATAACCAGGGAGCAGTTCAACGAGCTCACCTATGATCTGGTGGAGAGAACGGCGGGACCCGTGAATCAGGCGCTGTCCGATGCGGGCATAACGAGAAATCAGATAGATAAAGTGCTGCTGGTGGGTGGCTCCACCCGTATACCGGCGGTTGTGGATAAGGTTCGTGCCATAACCGGCAGGGAGCCATCCAAGAATATGAACCCGGACGAGTGCGTTGCCATGGGTGCGGCGGTTCAGGGAAGCAAGCTCAGCGGCGAGCTCACCGTGTCGAACAAGGTGAACGATATTCTCCTCATGGACGTGACGCCTCTCTCGCTGTCCATCGAGACCCTTGGAGGCGTGGCAAATGTCATCATTCCGAGAAATTCAGCCATTCCGACCAGGGCATCAAAGATATTTACCACGGCGGGCAATTTCCAAAGGGATGTCGAGATCAAGGTATACCAGGGCGAGAGGCATTTCACAAGGGACAACAAGCTGCTAGGCAACTTCAGACTCAGCGGTATCAAGAGAGCCATGGCGGGCGTTCCTCAGATCGAGGTCACATTTGACATGGATGCAAATGGTATTCTCAAGGTCTCAGCTAAGGATCTGGGCAGGGGCGTGGAACAGCAGATAGTGATCACATCCAGCACCAACCTTTCGGAGGAGGAGATCCGCAGAGCCAGGGAGGATGCGAAGAAGTACGAGGATGATGTGGCTGGAGCCAGAGAGTTCAAAGACATTATGAACGAGGCCGAGGCGTATGTATATAAGGTAGAGAATCTTCTTGAGACCAAGGGCGTACAGCTCGACAAGAAGGAGATGAAGCGGATCAAGAGCGACTGCGAGTATCTGAGGAAGCTTGTGACACGAACAGACATGAATCATGTAGATGACGTGGAGATGGGCAGGATGAAGGAAGCCTACAGACAGCTCCAGGAATCCGCAGAGAAACTGGAGACAATGTAGCCTGGGGACGGAGGTGCCTGACCCCCTGGGGACGGAGGTGCCTGACCCCCGATACGAAATGGAAGACTTGGAATATCGGGTATCTTTATATATAATATTTAGGAAATTACGAGGAGAATGGTGATTATGAAAGACAAATTTATAAGATTTATGAGATCCAGGTACGGCAACGATCAGTTGTCATCATTTCTTACCTGGGGCGGATTGATATTTATGGTGCTGGATGCATTTATCAAGACAGGGATATTTTATTTCCTTGGACTTCTTATGTTCATATATGGATATGTCAGGATCATGTCCAAGAACTATGACAAGCGCGCGGCGCAGAACAGATGGTTCATGGAGCATACCGCGGGCGTGAGAAATATATTCAAGCGCGCGAAGAAACAGAAGGAAGCCGGCAAGGAATACAAGATATTTGTCTGCAGCAAATGCCAGCAGATGATCAGAGTGCCAAGAGGAAAGGGCAAGATAGAGATCAGATGCCCTAAGTGCGGCAACAGATTTGTGAAGAAGTCATAGTAACAGCGCAGACGGATAAAGTCTTATGTTGGAATATAGTGTGGAGATTGAGAGATGTTTGGATATATAGTGGTGAACCAGCCTGAGCTTAAGATGAAAGAATATGATGAATACCGTAAGTATTATTGCGGCCTGTGCAAATCGCTGAAGGACAGATATGGTGCCAGAGGACAGATCAGCCTCAGCTACGACATGACATTTCTGGTACTTCTTCTGACAGGGCTATATGAACCGGAGAAGCTTTCGGGCAGCCGAAGGTGCATCGCACACCCGGCATCAAAGCATACTTATGTACAGAATGAGTACACAGACTATGTTGCTGACATGAACGTGATCCTTACCTATTATAAATGTATAGATGACTGGGATGATGAGCATATGTTTACCCGGAAGCTTTATGCAGATGTGCTGCTCGCCGGGAAAAATGGCAGGAGACTCAAGGAAGATTATCCACAGAAGATTCGCAGCATAGTGGAGAACCTCAAGGCGATAAGCGAGCTGGAGGATGCGGGATCTGACGATATGGATGCATTGTCGGGACATTTTGGCAATATCATGGCAGAGATCTGTGCACCGGCTCATGACGAGTGGGAATCTTATCTCAGGACGATAGGCTATTATCTGGGCAAATTTGTCTACATAATGGATGCATATGACGATATAGAAAAGGATATAGGAGCAGGAAATTACAATCCGTTTGTATGCAGACTTGCACATGAGCTGGATGTTGATGTACAATCAGTGGGTGTGGATTCACCCATAGAACCGGGCAAATGGCAGGAGCTTGCAGAGTGGACGAAGGATGTTCTGATGATGATGGTGGCTCCGCTTGCAAAGGAGTATGAGATGCTCCCTATTATTGAGAATGTAGGAATACTCAGGAATATAATATACTCAGGGATATGGGAAGCGTATTATGCAACTACGAACAGAAGATGTGGATGCGCAGAAGATAAAAATACAGATGGTGAAAATGCAGATAAATAAAAACGTCATCAAATAGAAGATTATTTGATTATAGCACTAGGCCTAGTCAAAGACGATTATAAATGGCTTGGTGAAAAGGATAGGGAACAGATTATGAAGGATCCTTACGAGGTACTGGAACTCAAAAGAGGTGCCAGTGAAGAAGAAGTGAAAAAAGCATATAGAAGGCTGAGCCGCAAGTATCATCCGGATGCAAATATCAACAATCCCCACAAGGATGAGGCTGAGGAAAAGTTCAAGGAGATACAGCAGGCGTACAAGTCCATTGTGAGTGGTGAGGCTGACCGTGCAAGTTACGGTGGTGCTGGTGGGTATGGAACCGGAAGCTCGCAGGGCTACGGCGGTAGTTATGGATCTGGTGGTTTTTATGGCGGAAACTCTTATGGTGGTTCGTCAGGAGGTTACGGACAGTACGACGATCCATTTGGCGGTTTCGGAGGATTTGGCCCATTTGGCTTTGGAGGATATCAGAGACAGAATGACTACGATCCAAATGACAAGGATTCCAGATATTTTCAGGCTGCGAAGAACTACATGAACAGCGGAAGCTATGAGGAGGCGAAGAACGTCCTCAATCAGATAGATAACCACGATGCCAGATGGCATTATTACAGTGGTGTGTGCAACGCCGGACTTGGCAATCAGATAAGGGCCATGGAGATGATAAAGCGCGCCATGGAGCTTGACCCGGGCAATCAGGAGTACCGACAGGCATATGAGGCCATCAAGAGCGGACGCCAGTGGTACATGGACAGAGGTGCCGGATATGGAATGGATATGCCGACCGGCGGAAAGTTCTGCAACAACCTTTGTACTATATGTACCCTCATGTCATGCTGCATGGGCGGTGTGCCTTGCGTGTGCTGCATGCCTGGTGGATACGGTAGAAGTTAGATAAAAACCCCCTGGGAGTCGCCTCTCCCAGGGGGTTCGTTCGTGCCTTATATAGCATAATGCTTCGATATTATCAGACATTTATCGCCGTTTGATGTAAAAAAACTGTAAATTCTATTTGACTATAGTCTAATTTTATGTCGTTATTTAATAAATTTTTCCTCATGTATTGTTAAAAAAAAGGGTTGATGATAGAATGAAACAGTGAAAATGGAAATAAAATATATCTATTTATCCAAGGAGGGAATGAATCAGATGAAGATGTTAGCAGATTTCGATAAGGAAGGCTTCAAGAAGGAAGTCATTACTAACGTAAAGACCCTTTTCCGCAAGCCTATCGAGGAGGCTACTCCACAGCAGGTATTCCAGGCAGTCAGCTACGCAGTAAAGGACGACATCATTGACAGATGGATTGCTACACACAAGGAGTATGAGAAGAAGAACGTCAAGACAGTTTACTATCTGTCTATGGAGTTCCTTATGGGTAGAGCACTCGGTAACAATCTTATCAACTTGACCTACTACGATGCAGTTAAGGAAGCACTTGATGAATTAGGATTTGATCTGAACTTTATAGAGGATCAGGAGCCTGATGCCGCTCTGGGTAATGGCGGTCTCGGACGTCTTGCAGCCTGCTTCCTTGATTCATTAGCAACTCTTGGTTATCCTGCATACGGATGTGGAATCAGATACAAGTATGGTATGTTCAAGCAGGGAATCAAAGACGGTTATCAGGTAGAGATGCCGGATGACTGGCTCAAGGACGGCAACCCATTCGAGGTAAAGCGTTCAGAGTACGCTGTTGAGGTTAAGTTCGGTGGATATGTCAGAGTTGAGAACAAGAATGGCAGAAACTACTTTATACAGGAAGGATATCAGTCAGTTCGTGCCGTACCTTATGACCTTCCAGTCATCGGTTATGGCAACAACGTTGTAAATACACTTAGAATCTGGGATGCTGAGGCAATCCAGGAGTTCTGCCTTGACTCATTTGACAAGGGTGAGTATGAGAAGGCAGTAGAGCAGCAGAACCTTGCAAAGACTATTGTCGAGGTTCTCTATCCAAATGACAATCACTACGCAGGTAAGGAACTGAGACTGAGACAGCAGTATTTCTTCATCTCAGCTTCAGTACAGAGAGCAATCCTCAAGTTCAAGGAGCTCAACAAGGATATCCACAAGCTGCCAGAGAAGGTGACATTCCAGATGAATGATACACACCCAACAGTAGCAGTTGCCGAGCTCATGAGAATCCTCATGGATGAGGAAGGTCTTGAGTGGGATGACGCATGGGATATCACAACAAGAACATGTGCATACACCAACCATACGATCATGGCAGAGGCACTTGAGAAGTGGCCTATCGAGCTGTTCTCAAGATTACTTCCACGTATCTACCAGATCGTTGAGGAGATCAACAGAAGATTCGTTCTTAAGATCCAGGAGATGTATCCGGGCAACCAGGATAAGGTTAAGAACATGGCAGTTCTGTACGATGGCCAGGTTAAGATGGCTCATCTTGCAATTGCAGGTTCTTACTCAGTAAACGGTGTTGCAGCTCTTCATACCAAGATCCTTGAGGAGAGAGAGCTTAAGGACTTCTACGAGATGAGACCAGAGCAGTTCAACAACAAGACAAATGGTATCACTCAGAGACGTTTCCTGCTTCATGCTAACCCACTTCTTGCAAACTGGATCACAGACAAGATCGGTGATGAGTGGATAACAAATCTTTCACACCTTAAGAAGCTCAAGGTATATGTGAACGATGAGAAGTGCCAGCATGAGTTCATGAACATCAAGTACCAGAACAAGATCCGTCTTGCAAAGTACATCAAGGAGCATAACAATGTGGATGTAGATCCTCGTTCGATCTTCGATGTACAGGTTAAGAGACTTCATGAGTACAAGAGACAGCTCCTGAACATTCTTCACGTTATGCATCTGTATAACAGACTGAAGACAGAGCCAGAATTCGATATGTACCCAAGAACATTCATCTTTGGAGCAAAGGCATCAGCAGGCTACAAGAGAGCTAAGCTTATCATCAAGCTCATCAACTCAGTTGCAGATGTTGTCAACAACGATGCTTCAATCGAAGGCAAGATCAAGGTTGTATTTATAGAGAACTACAGAGTATCCAATGCCGAGATCATCTTCGCAGCAGCAGATGTATCAGAGCAGATCTCAACAGCTTCAAGAGAGGCTTCAGGTACAGGTAACATGAAGTTCATGCTGAACGGTGCACCTACACTTGGAACCATGGATGGAGCAAATGTAGAGATCGTTGAGGAAGTTGGCATCGAGAACGCATTTATCTTCGGACTTTCAGCAGAAGAGGTTATGAAGTATGAGCGCGAGGGCGGCTACAACCCAATGGATATCTACAACAACAACCAGGCTGTAAGAAGAGTTCTCACACAGCTTATCGATGGCACTTATGCAAAGGATGATCCGGACAGATTCAGAGATCTCTATGATTCTCTCACAAAGGAAGATGTATACTTCATTCTCAAGGACTTCGATTCATATGCAGAGGCTCAGCAGAAGGTTAATGAAGCATACCAGGATGAGAAGGGCTGGGCAAAGATGGCTATGCTCAACACAGCATGCGCTGGAAAGTTCTCATCAGACAGAACTATCGAGGAGTATGCAAAGGAGATCTGGAAGCTTAAGAAGGTTAAGGTTTCACTTGACAAGTAATTTATATTTATCAATATAGAATGCAGCAGGGGCTGCCGGAATTTGTGTAAGATTCCGGCAGCCCTTTGTTTGTATGTGTGCCACATGATATTAGATTGCTGAAAGTAAAACATGTCGTTTATGAAGAAATAATGTCGTTAATGCATGCTGGATTGTACTTGCTTTTCTTCTCAGATATAATGTAGAAGGAAGTGGCAGGATAAAGCTTGAAATACATGGGGTTACCTAAAACCGATAATAAATGAAAGGATATAATATGAGAGAAGAATGGCAAGAAATATTCAGAGGGAGTTTGTGAAATATTATAAAGAAAGGCTGGCATCACTTGGATTTATCAAAGTGAAGGGAAGACAGCCGTATTTTGTTAGGGTTGTGAATGATGAGATATTGCATATTTTAACACTTGATACTGGCATGTCAGCAAAAGATGGGTACAAGGTAGCACATCTGGAATGTGGGGTAGCAACGGTATACAGACAGGAGATTAACCTTTCTGTGACACCTAGACACAATAGTGATTGGTTGGTGGATTATACAAGATATTATAGAGAAAAGAATTTCCCAAATCAGGTAATAGAATATCCAAGAGATCTAAAAATGTACTATTACAAAGAAGAGACAATGGATGAAATCATAGGGGAAATGAGGACTGGTATAAGAGATATAGTAGCAGAATTCGACAAGATAATAAATATGGAGAATGTGTTGAGTTGGTTGATGAAGTATGATGGTGTAAATATCCATCAGTCGGACTTGAGTTTGAATGATCAGTATAATGCTGAAGAGTCATTGTACTTTTTGAGAAAAAAGTTTCCTTTAAATAGTTTTAAACAGAATTTTGATGTGCAAAAGGATGAAATAATTAATAGTCCGTTGGATAGTGATGAAAAAAACAAAAAGCTGATTAGTAAAATAGAATGGGAACATGAACTATATGCAGATAGAGAGAGATTTCAAGATTGTAAAGAGAACTATGAACAGGGCATGCAATTATTGAGAGAACACTATGATAGAAACATAGAATATCTCAATGGTATTGGAATTGCCGTGGAGAGAAGAGATATCACAGATTTGTTTGATTAGTTGTCGTAGTATCTATTTGTTTTTTGTTTAGATAAGAAAGGTGGATAAAGGTTGTAAGCATATGCGAATTACCCCATCTAGCGTAGGGTAGGAGGAGAGAAGAAGATGAAGAAGATAGACGTACCATTAAAAAATGCATTAAAGGAATTTCTTGAGCCATATGGGTTTAAGAAAGTCAGAGGAAGATATCCATATTTTGTTAAGGTAATAAATGATGAGATTATAGAGGTTATAACATTCAGAAATCTTATAGGAATGGGATATCTTACAATTGGAGGATTGGCCACAGTGTATGGTCGGGAGATAGATTTTAGTATGTCCCCAAGGTATAATGGAGATTGGATAGATCTCTATGATGGGGGAGTATATGAATGCCTAAAAGCTGAAAATGGAGGACAGCTGGATATACCAGAACCACACTATCCATTAATTGAGCCGGATATAGCAGAAGAAGATTTTCAACAGGCTATAGAACTTGCGGTTAACACGGTAAGAGATGTATTGGTGCCTGCGTTTGCTAGAGTCACGGATCTGCCGAGTTGTGTTTCTTTTTACCGGCAATTTTCAGGATCTGAGTTGACATTGAGTCCAGAAATAAAGGATAATGAAGAAGGATTATTGAATTTTTTGGTGTATGAGGATGTAGAGAAATATCAAGAAGAGGAAATGATAACATGGGAAAAGGAAAACAAAGAGATATTAGAAAGAATGAAACTTGGACTTGCTAGATATACACAAGAAGATTATGAAAATGATAAGGCAGAAAGATTGGAGTATGCGAAAGAACAGATACGGTTGTTTACTGAGCAAAGGAACAGTCCGGAGGTATTGGCGGAAATTGAATACAGAAAGAACCTGAATATAAAAAGGCTTAAAGAGCAGAAGGTGATTTAGAGGTAAGACTTAACAAAGGGCTGCCGGGATAAGAGAAAATTCCGGTAACCCTTTGTTTGTATGTGTGCCACATGATATTAGATTGCTGAAAGTAAAAACATGTCGTTTATGAAGAAATAATGTCGTTAATACAGGATCAATTGCACCGGCTTTCTGCTTAGATAATTTAGTCTTATATTCGGAGATACTATTATAGACATCACTTCTTACAATAGTCCGGCCAGAGTATTAAATGGTACTCCTGATAATGATCAGCTTGGTGGTTTTGATGATAGTGGTTTTGTCATATATGGATATGATGGAGCTGATACATTAAATGGAAGCAGTGGAAATGACTGTTTATATGGTGGAACCGGAGATGACAGGCTGCTGGGAGCAGCTGGGAATGATGTGCTGGATGGCGGAAGTGGAGATGATCACCTTGAAGGCGGTGATGGAGATGACACGTATATCATACAGAGAGACTTCGGTAATTACACAATAAAGGATGATGACGGTGTAAATACATTAAAATTCGGTGAGACAATAGTGGCATCTGATATAAAGGTGTACAGAACAGATTGGAATGATCTTACTATTCATATATGTGATAGTAATGAATATGTGAAAATCGTAGGGTATTTCACATCTGATAAGTGCAGAAAGTTTAATGTTACATTTGCTGATGGTACGGAGTTTGATTATACAGATAGTGACAATCCGGTAAATCAGGTTATCACAGCTGATTCAAATGATTAGATGGACGGGGTGCCATGCACTCTAATATTTGAGCAGATATTCGGTATACAAAGCCTTTACCTGGTTTCGATATGAGCGGCCAACAGGAAGATGCCTGATCTCAATGATGCTTTCTAATAAAGTAATATCAGAGGAATTGACACTTTTTATGCAGGACATGTTGACCATGTATGACTTGTGAATTCTAATTATGTTGGTGTTCTGCAATATATTTTCTGCACCTTTGATATCCATAACGAATAGGTGATTGCCGGATGAGTACGTTACAACATTGATATAGTGTCCGGTTGAATATATGTATATGATGTCACCAGGATAGATTTTTCCCTCTGGAGCGCTGTTGAATGAAACAGGGTGATTACTGCAGTGGCTGCGGAGGGAAGATTCTAATAGCGGAAATAATCTCTCTATTTTGATTGGCTTTGGACAGAACCCAATTGTTTTAGGACTGAAACTATCATATACATAATTGGTATGGCTGGATATAAATATAATAGATCCGACAAAACGGCTGTGCTGGAGTCTGTGCATGAGCTGTACACCATTGATGGAATCATTCATTTCTATATCAAGCAGCAATACGGAAATGTGATGAGAACTATATGATAAAACATCAAAGATTGAATGGAAAAAAATATAAGAGTGGTCTATGTTTTTACCAGAAAAAAATTGTTCGCAGCAATCTCGGTTTTTAATTTGATGTATGGTTTCATCGTCACAGATTCCGATATATATCATGTGTTTCCTCCTATTGGTATATGGTTCAGGTGTGGTATACTGACGGCTATATGGTTTACATAATTATGTCAATGTAAGAAAGACTGTTGCTTTGCCTGAATTTAAATACTCCGTTATATTTGTCTATGGTATGTTTGATGTTTGAAATTCCGAAACCGTGAGCGGCTTTGTCATTTTTGGTGGTGAGAGGAAGTCCATTTGCATCAATAACTGCTGGAGATGCAGTTGTATTTGACTGATGTATTACTAAATGCGAATTCCTGACAGATAAATCAATATTTATCGCTGGCTGTATTTCGGTGTCGGCAGGGATCTTTTCACATGCCTCCAGTGCATTTGAAAGTATATTATCAAGGACTGTGCAAATGTCGAAAGCGTCTATATTGCTGGGAATAGAAATACATGAATTAATCCAGTTGAATTCAAATTTTTTATTTTTAATTTTCTGATGATAGTGAGATACAACTGCGTTTACAGCAGCTATATTTGTGTATGTAACGCAGTTTGTCTCTTCGAATGCAATACCCAGACTTTTAAGATAGAGAGCTGCCTCGGAATATTTCTGAGAATTTAACAGGCTGTTTAGTATCGTTATGTGGTTTGCAGAGTCATGCCTGAATCTCCTCAAGGCAGCATCGCTGTCGTGAATTATCGTAAATTGTTTTTCCTGATCAGACATTCTCAGCCTGGCAAGCTCCTCCTGGTGTTTATGAAATAATTGTTTTCTGTATATATTAGATAATGCAATCCACATCAAAAAAAATATAATTATCAGTATAATGAAAAATAGTGATGCCATGTTTAGTATGTAATAGTTGATATTAGAAAATTGAGCCAGAGCCTGCAATGTACCGATAATTCCAGAAACTATAAATAAGGAGCCTGCAAGCAAAATATAATAGATTTTAGAGTGGAAAATAATGAAAGGATCAGCATGGATGTCGGTAAGCTTGATACACAGGATGCTGATTGAAAGAGACAGTGTTACAGCCAAATTGGTAAATATACAATAAGTCAAAACCCCTGCCGCATTTTCAAATGATATATCCTTAACAATCGCAAAAAAATACAGAAACAGCAGTGAAAAAATATGATTTAGTGTAAACACACTTATAAAGTTAATCATATTTTCCTGTTTGCTGCCGTTGACAAGGAAGATGGACATCAGAAAGCCAAGTGCGAAAAATACATATGTGTCTAGTTCCACATTTAATGGCAGCAAATTAAAAGCGAAAATGCTGCATAAGAAAACTATATATTTAGGTACACCTTTAGCAGGCAGCCTCCCGAAAAAAATATAGAAAATAAGAAAGTAATTTAGCATCTCGACGATTGTATAAAGTGTATGTGTAAGCATATATAATCCCCTGCATATATTTAGATAATAATATTATATATAAATATATTAGAATAATCAACATAACCGAAAACATGTTGCCATGTTGCAAAATAGCTGCAAAACTTGTCAATTTCTTCGTAGCTATGGTATGATAAATATATATAGTTTTCGCGGGAAACTAATGGCACCGGCAATTTGCATAAGGCGAATTTGCAGGGTCAGTATTCAAAAAGGGGGTTATATACATATGAAAAGAAGAAGAGTATGGCAGAGAATCGTTTCACTTCTGCTAGTATTTGTCATGGTATTTACGGTGGCAGAGATCCAGCCGGATGCAGATGCATTTGCTGCGGCGAAGACTCCGCTTGCAACCCATGGCAGGCTTGCTGTGAAGGGAGCGGATCTGGTGGATGCAAAGGGCAGAAAGTTCCAGCTCAGGGGAGTCAGTACCCATGGTATCAACTGGGATGTGGGATATCCTTACGTGAATAAGGCAGCATTCCAGACACTTCGCGATGACTGGGGCGCAAATGCAGTGAGACTTGCGATGTATACTTCCGAGTACAATGGCTACTGCTCAGGCGGCAATCAGGCACAGCTCAGAAACCAGATATACAAGGGTGTAAAATATGCTACAGAGCTTGGAATGTATGTCATAATCGACTGGCATATATTGAATGATGGCAATCCTATGACCCAGCTTGCGCAGGCGAAGAAATTCTTTGCTACGATGTCCAACAAGTACAAGAATCAGAAGAATGTCATATATGAGATATGCAATGAGCCGAATGGCTGTAGCTGGACATCGATCAAGTCATATGCAACACAGGTCATTAAAGTGATAAGAAAATATGATAAGAAAGCGATAATAGTAGTTGGAACGCCGACATGGTCACAGCTCGGATCTGATGGTACACACAATGAGGTCGCAAACAGTCCTATAAAGGGATACAAGAATATCATGTACTCACTTCATTTTTATGCAAACGAATGGAGCCACAATAAATATCTGCCTGCAAAGCTTGACTATGCAAGAAAGAAGGGCATAGCAGTCATGGTTACAGAATTTGGAATGTCAGCTGCGGGTGGCGGAGGCGGAATAAACTCCTCCTACACGGGCAAGTGGCTCGGCAAGCTCAACAAGTACAATATAAGCTATTTCTGCTGGAGTCTTAGCAACAAGAATGAGTCATGTTCACTGCTCTCTTCTAAGACGAAGAAAACAAGCAAATGGAAGACTACTGAATTGTCGGTAGCTGGTAGATACATAAGATCAAAATATAGAGCACGCAAAAAAGCACTTGGAAGCAAAGCATAAATAAAAGAAGCCGGAATACAGAATGAAAAGAATCATCTGTATTCCGGCTTCTTTTATGACCTTAAGTCATATGATGATATGGTTTACAACCACATGTCAGTGCCAGCTAATTAAGCTACAACTGTTACGTTTGTTGCTCTCTCCTTAGAAGCATCCTTTGGATCTGCCTCTACATCAAAAGAAACCTTCTGTCCCTCGTTAAGAGTCTTATATCCATCAGCGTTGATAGCTGAAAAATGAACAAATACGTCCTTTCCTGTTTCATCGTCTGAGATGAATCCATAACCCTTTTCTCCGTTGAACCACTTAACTGTACCGTTCTTCATCACGAGTACCTCCTAAAATGTTGAAATTTTGTACTCAATGAAAACACTACAATATACCCTATAGAGAATATCTTACAGAGAATACTCCAAAGAAAAGTTTACCTTATATAGCAATCGAACCGTTAATCTTGAATACGCTACTATCATATTATGTCATGTTCCATTTGTCAATAAATTATCCGTAGAGAGAGCACAATAAATTATCCACAAAGAGAGTTGTCGTTTTGAAGGTTAACACTGTTTGCAACTGTATTCATATAATCGAAAACAAATGGATATACATAGTATCAGGAAGTGGTGGGTCCGTTATGGAGAGTGTGTGATTAATTTCCGGGAAGATATAGACATAACAGGGGGGAGAATATGCAGAAATTGAGAACTGTCATTATAGGTATTGCGGTGGCTGTGTTGTTGTCATATATAATTTCTTCTATCTATGCCAGATACAGATATCCGGTCAGTCTGTCGGAGGGACAACCCAGTGGAAAAAGCGTATGTGTATATGAAGATGGGCAGTATGATCTGATGGACGTGGAGGAGTATATAGAGTCGGTGCTCATGGGGATGATGCAGGACGACTGGAATGAAGAAATGCTCAAGGCGATGGCTGTAGTCCTGCGCACGGGAGTGTATTACCAGATGGAAAATCAGGATACGTCTCAGACTGGGAAAAATGACCTTATAAATGAATCGGAGCTGCGAGAGATCAGATATACATATGCGGAGCTGAAGGAAAAATGGGGGGACGAGTACAGAAACGTGGCAAGACGTTCACATGCGGCAGTGTCAAACACAAGGGGCGTTGCCATCCGATATGATGGACAGGTCATACTGCCTGTGTATCACGTAGTCAGTGTTGGACATACTGTGAGTGCGGAAGAGTTATATGGATATGACATTCCGTATTTAAGACAGGTGGACAGCGGCGCTGACAGGATGGCGTCTGATTTTTCAACAACATTGATGTTCGGTGGGGATAGACTCAGAAAAACATTTGACAGATGGCTGTCACAGAGCCAGACGGAGAGTGGTGAAGATGTCAGGGTGTCGGACGCCACAGCATCAGGATTTGCCAGAACTGTAAATGTATTTGGATGTGAGATAAATGCGGATGATTTCTGCAGACAGCTCGGCCTGCAGTCCACAAATGTACATATAGACAAGCCGGGAGAAGATTACAGGGTGATAACTGTAGGTGTGGGAAACTCCCTTGGAATGTCACTCTATGGCGCAGCATTGCTGGCGGCAAATGGTGAGAGTTATGATGAGATAATCCAATATTATTACACAGGGGTAACTGTATCAAAATAGAAAACAAAATTTCCAATAGTTGTATAATTTCCGGATCATCTGTGCATGCTACAAATGAGGTGATGAATATGAAGAAATTTTTAAGCGGAGTAAAGAAGAATATCTTCTATATCTCGCTCATCACAGGCATGGCTGTGCTTGTGACGGTGCTGGGACTTTATAACGCAAAGACAAATTCAAAGGAAAAAAATATTGTGATCGGACAGAATACACCGTATGGAGATACATCTGAGTCAGGCATGCAGACAAAAGAGACGTTAAGTGGCAAGGATAAAAATGCAGGCACAGAGGATGGTACACGCAATGATGTGGAGCGTGATGCGACTGCGGACAGCACATATGCAGAAGATTCAGCTGCAGATCTGGATGGCGGAGATACAGATGCTGAGATAACTAAAGATGATGCTGGGCAGAGTGATGTGGATTCTGAGAATACACAGGAAGACAGTGAGGCAGTGTCCGCCGCAACAGGTGGAGAGGAGACTCTCAGCTATGATCCAAAAGAGAGTATAAGCTGGCCTTTGACTGGAAATGTGATAATTCCGTACAGCATGGATACCACAGTGTACTTTGAGACATTAAAGGAGTACAAATGCAGCCCTGCCATGGTGATCGAGGCAAAGACCGGCGATGAGGTAAAGGCGGTATACAAGTGTAAGGTGGCTGAGGTGTCAAGCAATTCCGAACTGGGAAACTATGTAAAACTTGACCTGGGCAATGGCTATGTAGTTACACTTGGACAGTTTGAGGATATAAAGGTTGCCCTCGGAGAGTATCTGGAAGCTGGTGATGTCGTAGGAACTATTGGCGAGCCAAGCCGGTTCTACACCAAAGAGGGAACAAATCTCTACTTTGCAATAGAAAAAGACGGGAATCCGGTAGATCCCATGTTGTTAATCCAGTAGCCATGGGGTCAGGTACCTCCGTCCCCAGGAAGGGCGGGCATAAAAAACAGCCATCTCTGTGGTTGAAACAGAGATGGCTGTCTTTTTTGTATGTATATTATATCTGTATCACAGCAAGCTGTGATATGTAATGCATTAACCCATTACAACCTCTACAATGTGAGTCTTGCCGTCGCCAAATGCTGGAATAACATTGCCCTCGATAGCATTGCCATCAACTACAACGCTCTTAACGCCTTTGTTGATGTGATCAGGGTTAGAAACCTTGATGTCGTATGTAGCACCACGGAACTGACGAGTAGCTGTCATTCCATCCCATGCAGCAGGTATAGATGGATCAATCTTCAGACCATCGAAGTCTGCTGAGATACCAAGGATGTACTGTGATATAGCTACCATGTTCCAAGCAGCTGTACCTGTAAGCCATGAGTTCTTGCCCTGTCCGAAGTGGTTGCCTGGCTTGCCGATGTCTGATCCGGCATCCTTACCACCGATCATCTGGCCGTATACATATGGCTCAGTCTTGTGTATATCTGATGTCTCCTCAGTGAAAGCAGGAGCTATCTCTGAGTAGTACTTAAATGCCTGATCGCCAGCACCTGCGTAAGCAGCAGCACAGATGATCCATGCATTGTTATGTGTGAATATTCCGGCATTCTCCTTGTATCCGCCTGGGTATGTAGAAATCTCACCATACTGGATGTAATACTTTGTGAATGCTGGGTTGTTGAGTACAAGTCCGTGCTGTGTATTGAGTCTCTCGTCGATCGCAGCAAGAGTCTTCTTGTCGCAGCCCTGATCCTTGCCTATGTCAGACATGATAGCAAATCCCTGTGGCTCGATGAAGATCTGGCCTTCCTCGCACTCCTTAGATCCCATCTTCTCACCATTTGCATCGTAAGCTCTGAGGAACCAGTCACCGTCCCATGCTGACTCCATGATGTTGGCCTTCATCTTGTCGATCTCAGCCTGAGCAGCATCAGCCTCAGCGTCCATTCCAAGGTGCTTGAGAATAGCAACATAGTTAGGACCTGTATATGTGAAGAGTGTAGCAACCATAACTGACTCAGCAACCTTTGAGTATCCGCCTTCAGCAGCGAACTTAGGGTTGGTGTATGTCTGGAAGCTCTCACCTGGTGTGTCTGAGAAACATGAAAGGTTGATACAATCGTTCCAGTCAGCTCTCATTGCAAGTGGAAGTCCGTGTGGTCCAAGGTTGTTCACGATCTTGTAGAATGAAACCTTGAGGTGGTCAAGCATAGGCTTTGCAATTGACATATCGTTGTCATATGGAACCATCTCGTCAAGGATGCCCCAGTCGCCTGTCTCCTTGATGTAAGCTGATACAGAAAGGATCAGCCATAATGGATCGTCTGAGAAGTCTCCACCGATATCTGCGTTACCCTTCTTGGTAAGTGGCTGGTACTGATGGTAGCATCCACCGTCTGGGAACTGTGTTGAAGCTATATCGATGATTCTCTCTCTTGCACGGTCAGGGATCTGATGAACAAATCCGAGTACATCCTGGTTGGAATCACGGAATCCCATACCACGGCCGATACCTGACTCGAAGTATGAAGCTGAACGTGAAAGGTTAAATGTAACCATACACTGATACTGATTCCAGATATTTACCATACGGTTTACCTTGTCATCAGGAGTGTTAACGTTGAGGATGCCTAAGAGTCTGTTCCAGTGCTCCTTGAGTTCCTTAAGACCTGCAGCAACCTTCTCAGGTGTGTTGTACTTCTCGATCATCTCGAGAGCCTTTACCTTGTTGATAGTCTTGCCATCAGCCTCGAACTTCTGGTCAACAGGCATCTCAACATATCCAAGTATAAATACAAGAGTCTTTGTCTCGCCTGGAGCAAGAGTGATCTTCTTGTAGTGTGAAGCGATAGGTGACCATCCATCAGCAAATGAATCATTTGCCTTGCCGGCCTCAACAGCCTGTGGGTTGTGGAAACCATTGTAAAGTCCGATGAATGAATCTCTGTCTGTATCGTAGCCATCGATCTCGTCATTCACTGTGTAGAATGCGAAATGGTCACGTCTGTCTCTGTATTCTGTCTTGTGGTAGATAGTTGAACCGACAACCTCCACACGGCCAGTACTGAAGTTTCTCTGGAAGTTGGTGCAGTCATCCTGTGCATCCCAGAGACACCACTCCTCAAATGAGAAGAATGAGAATGTCTTCTCCTCTGAGCCTTCATTTGTAAGGACAACCTGCTGAACCTCTCCAGCGTAGTTCTGAGGAACAAAGAAAGTAACCTCAGCCTTAAGGTCGTTCTTCTTACCGGTGATGATTGTATATCCCATACCATGACGGCACTGGTACTCATCAAGCTCTGTCTTGACTGGTGACCAGCCTGGATTCCAGATAGTACCGTTGTCGTTGATATAGAAATAACGTCCGCCCATATCTATAGGCACGTTGTTATAACGATATCTTGTGATTCTACGAAGACGTGCATCCTTGTAGAAGCTGTAACCTCCTGCAGTGTTGGAGATCAGTGAAAAGAAATCCTGTGTTCCAAGGTAGTTGATCCAAGGATAAGGAGTTCTAGGAGATGTGATCACATACTCCTTGTTGGCATCATCAAAATAACCAAATTTCATGTAGCATATACCTTCCTTCCAATTGTATTATGTTCGCTTTCAGATAGCTCTCATAAGCCCCCTCTGAAGTCTTCTGTATCGTCTTTGTGCTATTTCTCCCTTAAAAGACAGCCATACAGTTTGATTATATAATAAATGACGTAAAAAGACAACAAAGTTATGGTTCTATTTGTACAAACTAGCCATGGGATGGCCGGTGGCATTTTGCATATCATATAATGAAACATGGTTTTGATGTGTTGAGAATATTGCCTGTTATGGTATACTGTAGAGGTGCTTGGTGGAAATAAGGCGGATCGTTCACCGGAAAATAGAAAGAACAGGAGTTTTGGCGTATGAGAAATGCTAGTGATCAGAATAATATATCATATGAAAATGAAAGAAATAAGCAGGAACGTGTGTATGTTGGCGGCAGCGGCGCATCGGATATGGGATTTGATGACAGGGACGTCCAGGTAGCGGATGAGCTTGCGAAGGAGAAGAAAAAGAAAGTTGCGATAGCTCTGTCTGCGGTATTGCTGGCAGTTATAGTTGTGGTTGTGTATCTTGCAGTGACAAGACTTAATACAGGAAAGTCAAAAAGCATAAAGCTGGTAGATACTTATATGTCGGGTCTTGAGAATACGGATGTCGATAAGGTGAAGAGTGTCATGGATCGGAAAGCTGTGGATGACGACTCTATAAATACGCTCGTCAAGATATTTGAGACGTACAATGAAAATGGGATACAGTATACTCTTGAGTACACAACGGCTGAAGGCCGGGAGGCATCGCCGAAGGAGCTTGATGCTGTGAGTCAGGCATTATACAGTAAGACAGCTGATAAAGCGGGTGTGAAAAAGGGATATGTGGTTCCTGTTAGGGGAACAATCATGCTGACATATGACGGACAGACTTCTCCGTATGAGATGGATATGGACATTATATGTTACGAGAAAGACGGTGAGTGGTATCTTGGCGGAACTGTGGATAATGGCACAGATACGACGGAGAGCGCAGAATAATAGGGAATCGATAGAGATATAATAATAAAAGCCACTGGTGAATGATGGGCCTGTCTGCGCGACAGGTGGATAAGTACCATTCTCCGGTGGCTTTTATATTGCTCCGGCTGCCTATTTCTTTCTGCTGGAAATGAGTATGATAATGAACGATGCAAGAATAGTTGCAAGTACAGTTATTAATATGACAAGCTGAAGGTTGCGGACACGGCTTTTTCTCTTATCCACAGTGTCGCTTGACTTATAGTTGTTTATCTGTTTTGAACTGCGCTCCGTTGTCACTTCAGTTGTGGTCTCAGTGGTGCGCTTTGCCCTTGTAGTGTACTCGTGCATTGTGTATTCGGTAGTTGTCCGCTCTGTTGTGTAAGGCATAAAATCGGTTGTTGCTTCCGTGGTTGCCTGCGTAGTCGCCTGGGTTGTGGCGGTTGTGGTTGTCTGCGTAGTCGCCTGAGTTGTTGTGGTCGGTTTCTCCTCTATAGAGAAAGTTGCGACCGCATCACCCGTGGTTGAACGTATTGTGAGCGTGTGCTTTCCGGCACTGAGCGTATCAAGATATGAGGATTTCAACTCGATTATAGTACTTCCTTCGCTCTTGGTGTAGTATGTCGGGGATATAACATTGTTGTCCACAAGTACGCATACAAAGTCGGCAATATCAGCATCTGAGCGGAACTTAAGCGTGTCGCTGCTGGATTTTTTCCATTTTACGTCATTGCCTCCTGTAATCTTAGGTGCCTGTTTGTTTATAACTGTGTCACCTTTGCTAATATTCTTAGTGCCCTTGCTGTCACTGAAATATTTGCCGCAGGCCGAGCAGTACCAGTATTCTATATTGCCGCTTTTTGAAGCAGTGGCTGCAACGGCGTCTACTTTCTTCAGGGCTGTGTGGTTTGTCTTGCTCTTGTGACCGTATTTGGCGCCACAGACGGCACAGACAGCTTTTTCTGTACAGGTTGCTTTTCCCCCAGAACAGTCTTGGGTAACTCTGTAACCGCAGTCTTTGTTTTGACAGGTTGCTGAATGGGTTCCGTTGCCGTTGTTCTTCCATTTGCTGAGCTTGTGCTCAGAATGAGCCTTGGACAGCTCTTTTCCACAGTATTTGCAGACGATAGGAGTTGTGCAGTTGCTGTCGTCCGGGGCTGCAACGTGATCTTTGTTGACTGTCGCTGATATCTCCGTCTTGTTGCCGGCCTTATCCGTGGCTACCAATGACTGCACACCCTTTGCAGGTGAAAGCTTGAATGACATTGAATCATCCAAAGTAATTTCTTTGCCGTTGACTGTCAGTTTGTCCAGGTTATCCTCAATGAGTGTGACATCTACGGCTGAGCAGTAAACAGAGCCGTTGGTTATCCCATTGAATGCAGGAGCCTTTGTGTCCACGGTGAAGCCCTCTGATGATATGTATGATGTTTTATCGCCTGACTTTATCTGTGCATATATCACATATGATCCGTCATCGCCTACGGTGAAAGCGCCACCGTATTCGGTAAATGAACCGTCTGCCAGAGCATCCTCGGAAAGCTGCTCCCCGCTTATGATGTAGCCGATCTTTGCATCTTTGTCTGCTGATATGGTTACCTTTACGTCTTTTTTGTAGTAAGTGTCAAATGAGATCCCAGCCTGAAGGGAATCCCAGCTTTTCTTGCCAATGGTGATCTTGCCCTTTGAAGAATCGCTTTCCCACTGGGCATAGAAAGTCAGGTTTCTCTTGCTGGTATTGTCGTCAGGATCAGTATAATTGTAGCCGTTATCGTCTGCCTTTTCAAAATCGCTGTAGTATATCATACTTATATTTTTGCCGGAGCCGTCAGCGCTTGTGTTCCAGCCAGTGAACTTGTATCCTTCCCTCTCGGGGGTGTAGTCTGCCAACGCGATGCCGTATGATTTGCCGGCAACGTCAAAATCGTAGGTTCCGCTTTCTGCATCGCTGATGGTTCCTCCGTTTGCATCAAGGGTGAATGTAAGCCCTTCCCCGGAGTAGCTGTCCTTTGTGTACATGGCAGCGATGACAAGCCTGCTTGATTTGTCAGTGAAATATGAGCTCTTTATGCTGGTTACTTTTTTAGACTTGTTGTACCATCCTGTGAAAGTAAATCCATCACGTTCAGGGATGTATTCGGACAAGTCTATGTCCTGAAAGTCTTCTTTAGCCTGAGAAAGCTCGATGCTTTCTTCCCCGGATATATTGCCGCCTGCGGCATCAAGCGTGACATAGTAAGTGTCGGGGTCATCCCCTTCATCCGCCATTGCGCATACCCCATTAAAGCAGAACAGAGAACAGAAGACGATAGATAAAAATAAAAATTTTTTCATGAAATTCCTCCCTCGAATGAGTTAGTGTACAGTCACAATAAACGTTGCAGCTGTACAAAATAAACCTATTAATATTAAATATACATATGGTTTTTATTAGTTTTATTTTATTATA
>OLJB01000062.1_pt1 | contig 73840 bp, 58 predicted proteins | sample 1601391 | NCBI WGS metagenome assembly OLJB01 (sample SAMN01915215, study PRJEB22387) | human gut metagenome | isolation source: stool | host: Homo sapiens | place: USA | reverse complement strand
TGCACCGTCCGAGGACGAAGTACGTAGACGTAGAGAAGGCCAACCTGTCGTACAGGAAGCGGCGCAGGCATACGAAAGTCCAGACCAGGAAACTGACCAGACGCCTGCTCAACCTTTTGGGGAAGATACTGAAGGAGACCCGCACACTGGAGAGGGAGAATGCAGGCGCGGAGAAATTGCTGACAGCCAGACAGAAGAGCGATATTGAAATCATCACAAGAGTGTACCGCCAGCAGAAGGCCCACTTCGAGAACAACAATCCTCGCGAGAGTGTCAAGGACAGGATAGTGAGCATCAGCAAGCCGTATGTGAGGCCGATCGTGAGAGGCAAGGAAGTGAAGAGCGTAGAGTTCGGTGCGAAGTGCAACAACATCCAGGTTGACGGACTCTCATTCATCGAGAAGCTGTCATTCAATGCCTTCAACGAGGGAACCAGGCTTACGCACTGCCTGAAGATGCACCGAAAGCTCTTCGGTGTGGAGGCGAAGAAGGTCGGAGGAGATGCAGGCTATGCCGGCAGCGCCAACAGGGGGTACTGCAAGGATAGAGGAATACAGACGTCATTCGTCAAGCGTGGCCGTCCGTCCTTGGAAAAGAAAGAGAACGACATCATCCGCAACGAGCTGGCGAGGGTGAGGGCAACGAGGATGGAAGGCTCGTTCGGAACGCAGAAGGAACACTATGGCCTGAAACGCATCAAGGCAAGGACGAAGTTGACCGAAATCCTGTACATCTTCTTTGGCATCCACACGGCGAATGCAGTACAGCTCGTCCGGCGGGAAGTCAACGAAATTGCCCAGGCTGCCTGATGTTCGAGGTGAGTGAGAAACGGCCCTTTCACTGGAGTATTGGCTCCAGTTGGGTCCAAAAATGAAAAAAGGGGCTCCGAAACGGAGCCGAAAATATAAAAAGATGAGTTCGATCGGAAAAATTACCGGGACAGTCTGCCGATTGACTCATAATGACGGAATTAAACGACAGTCCCTAATTATGCCTAAAGGTAGTGTCTCTGCACATGATGATGCTAAGATCTATCTCTCTGACTCATTATTATTTCTATTCCCAATAAATTTTGTTGGATTAAGAGATGTGAAATTTTTGATATATAATTATTCTACTATCAAAGATAATTCATGCGATAAGAATGTATCGTATGTGTTGGATGGCCAAATGTATCTGCAGAAAAGGAATAATGAAGTTGTATGCACAAGAAGACAAGATGATTCTATTATATGGCATATTGTAACGTACCCTGCTGGAAGTTTAACTAACAAAGGATGGATTAGTCCCAATCGAAAAAGATGTGCATTAGCGCATCATTTGTATTATGATGAAAAGTATCGTGTATGTATTGCTGGCTTAAAAATAGTTGATATAGCGTCCGGTAAAGTATTATTTGAAAAAGATTCTGCAATTTTTAACAGATTCATGTCTGACGATATTTTTGTATATAAAAAGCGCGACTCTGTTTTTATTGCGGATATTGAGACCAAACATGCATTATTTTGGGGTAAAGATGATAATATGCATCTTAATAAATGGTTGCAAATAGGTTTTAGATGTGCAGAAGATAGTGATGGGACGTGTGTGATAACGAATTCATCGGGAGTTCAAGTTTATGATTTTTCAGCCCGGAAACAACTACTTAATATCCCTTTATCGGTTGATGTAGAATCTATTGTTCTGGATTTATGCCCACAAGGAAATTATTTGTTCATCGGACAGATGTATGGAAATAAAGAAGATGAAAGAAATGGATATTCAAGAATCTCGATATGGGATATTCCTAATAAGAAACAAGCCCTACAAAAGGAATTATGTGAATTATATTTTGATGGCATAATGACAAAAAAGGGTTATCTTATATTGAGAGCCTGGGATCGAATAACAATATATAACTATCAGTCGAAAAAATATATTTCAACCATTCATTTAGGAATGTTGCCTTGGAGTGTTATAGAGCTTCCCAACGGAAATATTTTATTAGGAGCCACGAATGGAAGAGCCTTTGAAATAGATCCGAAACGAGGAAAAATAGTTGAAGAGAAAGAATATCCAGATGGCATTGAGGAGAAAATCTTAGGCGGTCATTACATAATGTCCGGAAATAGTCTAATAGACTTGAACACCGACAAAATTGTTCTGCAGTTAAATAAAAACGAGGATAATCACACTCGCGATTATGTAATCTCTATTCAAGACTCAATTATGCTTATAGATAGGACTATAGACAATCGCGAATCCCGTGAAATGATAATTCCATTTGAAGAAGAAGAGGCTCTTGTTCGGCGAGTCCGACAGATAGTTGGACAACGGGTTTTGTCTCCTCACGAGCGAGCCCAATATAGAGAATGATTATGATGAATCTTATACTGCAGGACGTCATTATATTGTTGGATATTATAAAGATAAATATTATTTTAGATAAAAATTAGGCACTAATCCAACTCATGGCATACGATATTTTTATAAGTTATCGCCGCGAAGGTGGCAGGGAATTGGCTCGCTCGCTCAAATCGGAATTGGAGCGGCGTGGCTATCGAGTCTTCCTGGACTTCGATGAATTGAACGATGGAATTTTTGACCGCCGCATCATGGAAGCTATCGATGCGTCGCCGATTTTCATGGTCTTGCTGTCACCCCATGCCCTTGACCGCTGCGTGAATGCCGACGACTGGGTACGTCGCGAGATTGAGTATGCATTATCGCATGACCGTCATGTGGTTCCGATTGATCCCGATCGCTCTTTCTCCGGCTTCCCTCCCGGAATCTCCGAGGTGTTGAAAAAGGGCCTTGGACAGCATCAGTTTTCAGAAGTCATGTTCGGCCAACTGTTCAAGGAGTCGATTGACAAGATGGTGCGCAATCGGATCGAGCCGCTGTTGCAACGGGTAGGACGGGCTGCGTCGCGCGATGCAAGGCCTCTGCCTCGGCTCAAACTGCGTTCCAACGCCGACTGCCGAATTTGCATTGACGGCGAAGAGCGTGCCGAGATCAAGGCCGGTAAGATGGCACTTATTTCGCTGGAGCCAGGCGAGTACTGGCTGGAAGCTTTCGGTACAGTCGGTGATACGGCCCAGAATATTGCACGCGAGGTCGTAATGAATGATCGCGATCGGCTGGAACAACTCGAATTTGTGTTGAGAACCTACAAGATAGGAGATTATTACCATGAAAACGGTAAAGAAGGAATCGTCTTCGAAGTGGACGCCACGGGGCGTCACGGTAAAATAATGGCCATGCACGATTTGTCCGAGAAACTGGCTTGGTGTACAAAAGAGGAATATGAGACGTGTCGGGAGACAGAAAAAATGATTGGGGCCACCGATGAACAGGATGGCATGAAAAATCTGGAGGTGGTGCGCCGGATTCCTAGTTGGAGAGAAAAGTATCCGGCTTTTTCTTCATGTACGACCTTGGGTAATGAGTGGTATTTGCCGTCAAGATACGAAATGCAGAAGTTATTTGATAATCGCGAAATCCTTTCCAATATAGTTGAGAATTTTGGAGGCCAGGCTTTAAAAAATGAATGCTATTGGTCTAGTTTTGAGGTGGATGCATATAATGCTGCTTTTTTTATCTTTGGCAATAGAAATTTCGGCCCCATTAAATTTAATTTATATCGAGTTCGCCCGATAACAATATTTTAACTGTTAATTACTTGGATGTTAGAATGTTCCATAATGTAACATTTAGCCCAAAAGGTCTGATTTTGCAAATAGGCGGTTATGAACCGACAAATATGTTATCTTTATACTTTATCCAGTTAGCAAGTAATGAATCACGACGTTTTTATCAGCTATTCAAGTAAAAATAAGACAACGGCATTGGCTATCTGTCACGTATTAGAGGAGCACAGGATCCGATGCTGGATAGCTCCGCGAGACATACCTCCCGGTGCGGATTACGGTGACGTGATTGATGAGGCCATTGTCAGTTGCCGTTTGTTTATATTGATTTTTTCTGGTCCCGCAACCCTTTCGCAATGGGTCAAAGGAGAGTTGAATCTTGCCTTCACCGAACGGAAAATTATCATTCCCTATCGGATTGATGAGACTCCGTTGAAAGGGGCTATGCGGTTAATCCTGAATCAGACCCACTGGATTGAGGCTTACCCCGATGCAGCGACGAGGTTCGGAGAGTTGGTTGAAGCAGCAGCGCGATTCCTTGGTCGTTCCGTAGCGTCGGAACAAAGTGCCGTATCAGAAACGCAGTCTGCCACGTTTGAGCCTGTTGTGCCGAACTCTACATCTGCCCTTCTAAAAACCTACAAGATTGGAGATTGTTATAACGCAAACGGCAAGGAAGGAATCGTCTTCGAAGTGGATGCCACGGGGCGTCACGGCAAGATCATGGCCATGCGCGATTTTCCGGACAAACTGGCATGGTGTGCATGGAAAGTTCAAGAACTGGGGATTGGGGCCGCCGATGAGCAGGATGGCATGAAAAATCTGGAGGTGGTGCGCCGAATTCCTGGCTGGCAGGAGAAGTATCCGTTCTTCGCCGCATGTGCTAAATTGGGCGAGGGGTGGTATCTTCCGGCCAAGGAGGAACTGAAAAAATTGTATGACAATCGGGACAATCTTTCAGGTCAGGTTCAAAAATTTGGAGGATTGCCGTTGAGTGAAAATGATTGGTATTGGTCGAGTTCGGAGTTCAGTTACAGGTTCGTATGGAACTTGAACTTCAGCAATGGCTACGAGGGCAACATCTACAAGTTCAACCAGGGCAGAGCCCGAGCCGTCGCAGTATTTTAACACTTAATCTCGTTTCAAAGATGAACAACAATTTGATTATCTGTCGCCATGTTTAATGGGCCAATCGGATTTCTAGTAGTTCTACTCCGATTTCTCTCTCGGAGGCACATTCATTGGAGGTCTATTATCCAATCGTCTTTATCGATTGCGTACATGCAATCTACCTTAAGTGGAGTTGGAGCCCGAAACCTTCTATGTGAAATAATCGTATGCGAGGATAAACGTCGTGAGGCGCTATGAATATCCTGGACAAATCAAAAAACTCGCCGAATTGCATGGGGTGCGAACGCTTCATGCTGCGGATTAAAAGGTCTGGTGAATACCATTATTAGCACGACTACAGCTTTCCTTGGTACTTTGCTGCAACATTGCACGGCGAAGTTGAATGCAATTACTCGAATACTAATCCGGGAACAAACTTTACAGCACGCTTCTTCTATAGGGTCGGAGTATTTTATGAACAATAGCTAATAACTCGCAATCATTATCATAATAACGGACGTTGATATCTCTGAACATGAAAGGTGGTGTATGCCGTGGTTGTTTGGCAACTAAATACAAATCTGTTCCTGCTCCACGTGCTATACCTGCTTCAATACATGTGTTGAATCGATATGTTTTGTCTCTCCCGACCTTTTCCGCATGGGCGCATTCAATACATTGCTGATCACCAGTAATATCTGCAATCATTACATAGGCTGTTTTAATCCTGTCTATTATTTGCTGCTGAAGATTCCCGTGATCAATATCTTCACCAAGAACACAGTGTGTTGCTGTAACACACCCGGATAGATTCCTAATCAATGAATTTAATTCTCTACGATCTTTATCCAGGTTAGTAGCATAGAAAACGTGTGGAGTCTTTGGTCGTTCGATTTTTAATTCGTTTACAAACTCCTTTAACTGGATTGTATTTATATCATTTATGTTATTAATCTTCAATATAGGGAATGATGTCAATTCTGAAAGATCTTTAATCTGACCATCTGCTATAATAATCCCATTCAATCCGAGGGTTTCTGCTTTAGCAATTTCATCCAATATGTATCGTGAAGTTTTGCCATCACCTCTGTGCGGCATAATACCGACGAATGCCCCGCATGTACACATGATTTTCATTATCCGATCATCATTGTCATAAGAATTTTGATTGGAGGCGTCTCCAATTAATCGGAACTGTTGGGAATGCAGTATATTGAGAACGTTATCAACTAAATGTTGTTCTTCATCTCGCCATGAATGACTGATATATACATCTCTCTCTTCTCTCATATTATCAGCACTGCCGTATATGCTTGAGAGAATCATAAAAAAAGAATAAGGTGTTAATCCGTTTTGGCAGTTAACCCATTTATAATTTTTAAAAAATCCTGGTAATGTACAATCGTCCAAGACTACCGGGATAATCTTTTTTCCTTCATCTCTTGCCGTTGCAGACTCATCAATCACCCATTGTGATTGACAGGAGTGCTCAGACAAAACAACAATCATTGATTCGCACTGTCTTACATAACCTGAAAGATCCCGGTTGATATGGGTACTAGGCAATAATGAATGTTCATCATACCATATAGAGAATCCAGCCTTTTCCAACAAATCATTCAATTGATTACAAAAAATATTATCACAACTTGAATGGCTAATGAATATGTCATATCTTGAACGATTCATACATATATGTCATGTTATAATACAAAGTTAGTGATATTATTCTTTTAATGACTGAATTGCAAATAAAACTTTCTTATGAGTTCAACAAAACGTCTTTTGAGAATGATTATTGAACAGGTATTTATAGATTGTGGTAATATTTGACGGCAAGTATAAGAATTTCAGGCGTATGCTAGTTGAATGTATTAATGTATTTTTGCTAAACTTTGTCTCCTACAAAACTTCTCTAAGAGACTTTTGTTGAATCTCCCAATCGTTGTATCGGCGATATAAGCCGAGAGAATTCCTCCATTATGTGTTATGCTGGGTTGCATCTGATTGGCAGGAAGGACAAGACTATTGTATAGCATGAATATGGATGTTTCTTGGGATACAATTAATATCAAGAATACAAAATTCCGTTTCTCATGCTGGTCTGTAGCACATATGGATTTTTCTCTAAATAGAGTGTGTAGCAACGATGAAATGCGCGAACAAAATTGTCAAAAAAGAATTTTTATAATTTGCAAAAGCGTATTGCGGATTAATACTTGTATTAAGTGAGATTCTGCGGTATGCATATTCAATCATCCGATTTTCGATCTCGGTGTCGTCAACGCGCAGTTTTAGATGTGGGTCGGCACATCATCAGTAACGTTCATTAATCATTATTGGGGATTTCGCAAGAAGATGCGTTGCATATGCTTCACTCCTCTCAGATATCCAATTATCTATTGATATACAATCTGACCGAAGTACCTCAAGTGACACCTGAAATACTGAGCTTAAGATTATCAACGATTCAAAGGGGGAGAGCTATTGTTGCCGGAGTAATAAAAATTTGCATTCCAATAAAGCCTATGTGAACTAATCCGTGAGCGAGTTCCCTCGTGATAGAGACTTTGCCGCAAAAATCGGCAGCCGTTGGCGGTTTTCCGATTTAATTTCCTATTTTTGTAAATGGTTTCGTGCCTCTGCGGACGGAGCCAGACATATTTACGAACGTTTCGTTACGTTTTCTTTCACGCTCAAACTTCGCAAACTTGACACATTGAAAGAGATGTAACTGGACGCCTCGTGGACGCATGTATTGTGCCCGCAGGCCTTTGGCTTGCTATGTGCATGATACACGTTTCGCGTGGGCTGTCCGTGTTACTTGTTTCAATGTGGGGCAGCGAAGGCCTGAGCGTGGGATAAGTCAATGCGGCAACCCACGTTTTTTATGGCTTTCGATTACGACTACACGGGCAACCTTGCCCTGCTCGACCGCCGGAAGGTCGCCTTCTTCGCTTCACGCGTCGTCTCTCCGGCTGTCGAGGAACAAGCCTTGCGCTGGGCCAAGGCGTGTTGCGCAACCGACCGTGTCGTAATCAGCGGTTTCCAATCGCCGCTCGAAAAATCCGTCTTTGAACTCCTGCTAAAAGCCAGCCATCCGGTGATCTGGGCCCTGGGACGTGCCCTCTACCGCTGCTATCCGCCTGCCGTCGAAGAGGCCCTGGCCGAGCAGCGCATCCTGATCTTTGCCGTCCGCAACGCCCGCCGAACCGGCTGGCAAACGGCCCAGACCCGCAACTACACCATCGCCACAATGGCCGAAGAGAGCGTCTACGCGCTCCGCTCGGACGGCCGCCCCAGCTCGCTCGACGTCCTCTGCGGGCTGGAACTGGGGCACAAACCGGTACGTTGTTTCCCGCAATAAACCGTCGTTTGAGCCTGAATTTCCCCGAAAAACCGGGACTAAACCCGGTTCTGAATGATCGAGATTTTGCATCTTCAACCGCCGAAAATCGGACGAAAACGAGCTGCTTTGAAGTCTGATTCGGGCGATAAACCGCCACTTTTCCACGCCAAAATGACCGAATCTTCCCTGTTTTCTGGCGAAGGGGGCTCGAAAATCCTTCGCCGGCCAAATTTCGGGTCGGGCCACCGTGGCCCCGGTAAAAAACGACGACTTCGGAGGAGTTTTCCACCCCCCTGCGGGCAAGCTGTTTTCTGTTACGAAATCTATTTCGCGTAACGGAAAACACAGCTTGCTGAGTCCCGAAACATATAATGTTCCGGGGACTCAAAAACGGGTCGAATATCACGCCCCGTTCCCACTTGTTCGCCGGCCAATCTGAAGAGGCGAACCGCCCGTTCACGAAGTCGACATCGGGAACAAAATTGCCTTGAAATGAGATGAATAAATCTTGAACTCTATCCATCATGAAATAGTGATGTGATGCCAGGAAATCAGTACGGATTGAAGTCTTGGCATCTTGATCTCCAGACGTCATGAGCACCAGACGTCCCGGAATCATGAACTCTTGGACTCGTGAGCTCCAGAGGTCAAGAACTCCAGATCTCAAGAGTTCTTGATGTCAGGACTTCAAGAAGTTTTGAAATCTGGGACTCAGGCACTGTTGAGGTCTTGGACTCATGGATTCTTGATCTCCAGGCGTCATGTTCTCTTGACCTCAAGAGCCCTTGATGTCTTGTTTCCCTGAGTTCATGATACCTTGGGTTACGGATCTCTTGTTTCCTTGATCTATTGGTGTCTGTAGGGAACTTTGTATTGAGGGAGCAGAGGTATTAGGGTTGCTGCCACCTTCCTTGTCGGACTGGCAATCTCCTTCTTCAGTCCGCCCAAAAGCAGAATGTCAGATTTTCTGTTTGGCACGCCAAAGGAATGTCTTCCAATACGCTATTTGGACTCTCACCGACGCCAACCTGTGCCACACCGACGCCAACCACTGCCACAGAGCGCGGAAGATGGAGAAAACTCCTCCGTTGCCCCTATATTCGCTCCCGAAACCTTAAAAGCCTATCATTATGCAAGAACAGAAGAATGAATCTCGGGGTGACAGCCGAATGGTATCCCTCGACTCCGGGACTTTATCGAGAAAAGTCTCCAACTACGAGCGCCTCTTTCTGCAGCCGGTCAAGACCGTGGCTCTCCACGGCAAGGCCATTTATGTCCGTCCGGAGTTTCACCAACGGATCCAGCGAATCGTGCGGCTCGTCGACGACGACAAAATCTCGATGTACAGCTATCTGGACCGCGTGCTGGAACACCACTTCGCAACCTTCGACGAGGAAATCACGGCATGGTGCCGCAGCCGGATCCAGTCGCTTTCCCGGGATCTTAAAACGACACTGCCATGGGAATAGTCAACGTAGAATCCCGGACCTTTGAGCGGATGCTTGCGCGATTCGAGGAGTTCGCCCGACGGATGGATACGCTCTGCCATGCGCACCGTATCGACGAGCCGGAGCCGTGGCTGGACAACCAGCAGGTCTGCCAGCTGCTGAATATCTCCAAACGGACGTTGCAGACCCTTCGCGGCAACGGATCGCTCTCATATACGCTGATCAACCACAAGATCTACTACCGGTCAGAAGATGTGCGGTCGTTCCTCGCGGTGCTGGAGGTACGGCGCAAGCACGAGCAGAGGCGCAGAAACGGAGTATAAACAGTGGAGTCCGGATCGTGACACTTCGTAGTAGCGCCGCACCGGATCTTGCATTAAACAGACGGGAAATGGACAATGAATTGATTACGGAGCATGACGAGCGGATCCGCTCGTACTTCCAGGCACTGGAGCGTCTTTCCAGGGCGTTGGAGACGTTGTTCTCGAAGCGCAAATCCTCGCTGGACGGCGAGAGCTTCTATACGGATGAGGAGCTTTCGCAGCGGCTGAAGATCAGCCGCCGGAGTTTGCAGGATTACCGCAATCAGGGACGGATTCCCTACATCAAGCTGGGCGGCAAGATTCTCTACCGCTCCTCGGATGTCGAACGGATGCTGGAGGAGGGTTATCGCAACGAGTTTCGGTAGACAAGGGACAGAGAAAAGACAAAGAATACGGGGAGGCGAGGAGGCTGGGGCATACAGAGAATAGAAAAGGAGCACGAGCAACCGACCCTCACGATGCCGTCGTTCATGGTTTTTCGCCTTTTCATCGGTAGTATCTCCAAAAACGGGCCGGAGCGAATACGACAACCTTTTTCCCGGGGAGCATCTCCATCTGCGGAGGCCTCTCCTCGGGAGAACCCTTCGGGGCATGAGGTTGGCATTTCGCTCCGGCCCATTACCTTGCTGCCGGATGAAAAGGAGTGTCATGTGCCACCTATCGGGTATAATAGGGATGATTAAATATAAATTTATACCCGTAAGGGTACAAAATGAAAAATATTTGATATATTTGTACCCAAAGGGGTATAAATCATGAAACAGACATCTCTATCAAACTCGGTCAAGTCGATGCGCCGACAATATCATCTGACACAGGTGGAACTTGCCGAGAAGTCCGGTGTGGGACTGCGTTTTATCCGCGAACTGGAGCAGGGCAAGCCGACACTTCGTCTTGACAAGGTCAACCAGATTCTGAATCTGTTTGGCTATGAGGTGGGAGCCGTACCGATGACTAAAACCGATGAATGATGAAACAAGCTGTTGTATTTTTTCAGGATCGACGGGCCGGCATCCTGACTGAAGACGAGAACGGTTATACATTCGTATACGATACCGGTTATTTGGCTGCACCGGATGCGCAGGCTGTGAGTCTGACCCTTCCGTTGAGCGATCGTCCCTATCGGGATAAAGTGCTGTTTCCGTTTTTTGACGGATTGATTCCCGAGGGCTGGTTGCTGGATATTGCCGAAAGGAACTGGAAAATCGATGCCCGTGATCGTATGGCTCTGCTTTTGGCCTGCTGTAAGGATTGTATCGGGGCTGTTGGCGTTCAACCCGTAATCACCAGGGAGGAGTAATCGATGGCGGTATGTTTGTATTGTTACGGGGAGTTGACCGCGGGTGAAAATGATTTCCACAAGCGTTGTTCCCAAAAAATATTCGGGACGTCGTGTCCTCCCGAGCTACCCTATACGCGCGAAAATCTGACAGATCTTGCCCGACAGGTAATTCGCAGCCAGACGACACTTACGGGGGTACAGGCAAAATTGTCGCTCGATATTCTCAAGGGTGGACGAAACGAGGTCGACCGTTTTACGATTGTCGGGCTGTGGGGACGGTATATTCTGAAACCACCAACCGAACGATTCGCCCATTTGCCCGAGTTGGAGGATTTAACGATGCATTTGGCCGAACTGGCCAGAATAAGGGTCGTGCCTCACAGCCTGATTCGCTTTGCTGATGGCGAACTGTGCTATATCACGCGCCGTATTGACCGCACTTCCCAAGGCGTGAAATTACCCATGGAGGATATGTGCCAATTGACCGGGCGCCTGACCGAGCACAAATACAAAGGTTCGTACGAACAGATCGACAAGACCATCCGGAGATTATCTGCAACCCCCTTGCTGGATCAGGTCAACTTTTGGGAGCAGGTCGTGTTTTCGTGGATCACGGGGAATGCCGACATGCATCTGAAGAACTTCTCGCTTTATAGCGAGGTGCCGGGTAAACATCTGCTTACTCCGGCTTACGACATGCTCTCCACAGCGCTGGTCATGCCGGAGGATAACGAGGAACTGGCGTTGACGCTCAATGGCAAGAAGCGGAAAATCCGGAAAGAAGATTTTATCGCTTCCATGCAGGCTTCGGGTTTGGGCGACAAGGTTATAGAAAACATCTTTCACAAGTTTCGGAAGTCACAGGACGTCTGGTTCGCATATGTGGATCGATCGTTCCTGCCGCAAGAGATGAAAGAGGAGTACAAGGGGATCATCCGAGACAGGATCAGCCGGTTGGTATAGCCATGACATTGAACAGCCCGGAGATGCTTATCCCCGGGCTGTTTTGTGAATTTAGCAGGGCGCATTCCGCTATCCCAGTTTGGAGATGGCTCTCTCCACCTGCATCATGTCCCGAAGGATGGAACTGTCGAGAACCCGGGCATAGTGCTGCGTCATCTTGATGTTGGAGTGGCCCAGCATCTTGGCCACATTCTCCAGACTGACGCCGTTGGCCAGGCAGACCGAGGTCGCGTACGAGTGCCTGGCGCAATGCGTGGTCAGATTCTTGCGGATCATGCAGATGTCGGCAATCTCCTTCAGATAGCTGTTCATCTTCTGGTTGCATGGAACAGGCAGCAATACGCCCTTCTTCCGGCAGGTGGGGTGGTTGGCATACTTGCGCAGAATCTCCTGCGGAATATCCAGCAACGGGATGTTGCACATGTTTTTTGTCTTTTGACGGGGTTTGCGGATCCAGAGATTTCCGTTGTTGTCGCGGACGATATGCTCCGGGGCCAACTGCTGCACGTCGATGAAGGCCAGCCCCGTGAAGGCGGCGAAGATGAAGACGTCGCGGACCAGCGTCAACCGCTCCAACGGAAACTCTTTGCGGTAGATGGTCTGCAGCTCGTCCATCGTCAGAAACTCCCGGACGACCTCCTTCTCGTGGAAACGAATCCCGAGGAAGGGGTCCTTCGCCATCCAGTCATTGGCGCGGGCCAGATTGGTAATCTTTTTAAGACACTTCATGTAGCGGATGACGGTATTCTGCTGGCATCCCTTCTTCGTCTTCAGATAGAAGGCAAAGGCGCGGACCAGCTCGCCGTTGACCTCCGCGAGGGGCAGATCCTCCTTCCCGTAACGCTGGCGGATCAACTCGGCCAGATAACGCCGGCAACTCTCGTAGCGGCGGACCGTAATCAGCGCATAATCCGTGCCGACCAGCGCCCGACACTGGTCGTTGTGCTCCTGCATGGTCCCCAACAGCGTGCGGACCTCTTCAGGCTTCTCCTGCCCGAAGAAGAGCTCCTGCAGCAGGTGGGCCGTAATGGGGCGATTCTGCTGCTCCAGTTCGCAAAAGATTTGATACAGCTTGATGCGGGCCTCCTCGATATAGGTGTTCAGGTCGCAGGCGCGGCGGCTCTTGCCGCGCGCCGTCTCCTTGGCCTGACTCCACAGGGCAGGGTCGATGCTCTTGCGAATGTTGTTCTCGACGCGCGTCCCGTTGACGGTGATGCGCATGCAGACGGAGGCCTCTCCGTTTTTCAGCAGCCTGGTCTTCTTGAGGAAGAACAGCACGCGAAACGAATCTCTTTTCATGGTTCCTACTTGCTCTTTGACTGGTTCGACAAATGTAGGAAATCCGACCCGATTTAGCGTCATGCAAAATATTGCAGTTCAACGAGAAAGGCGCGAATTCGGTGGAGATAAACGGGGTGGTTTTCATCTCCACCGATTGCTCCACCAGAAGGTGCCGAAAACCGCTGTTTTTTGCGCTGCCGGCAAAAAGAGAAAACCCTGATTTCGTTTGGAAATCAGGGTTTTGCAACTTTTTGCTTCTCTTCAAAGTGGTACCACCAGGAATCGAACCGGGGACACAAGGATTTTCAGTCCTTTGCTCTACCAACTGAGCTATGGCACCATCCGTTACGAGGTTACACGGTGTGTTTCTCTCGTATTGTGGTGCAAAGATAGGCATAATTTTCGAAACTGCAAGTCCTCGAGCCTCTTTTTTGTCGTTTTTGTCTCTTTTTTATTTGGTGAATGAGTTTATTGCCGGATTATCTATCTGTAAAACAGCTTTTTGCTCTGCACAGAGTGTCGTTTGGCTGATGCTTCGCGGAAGAGCCTGCTCGGATTTTCCCGCTGCCGCAACGAGGTGTTCGGCTCAAGGGTAGCAGGTTTGCGCTTAAAACTTATATAATATAGGTGTACCTCTATTTGTCCTTTGCGAGCGTTTTGGAAACGGCCTTGCCTGCGCAGTCTGTTGCATGTAATGCCGGAGGCGGGCTCCATTCCGGCATTGTGCGGTAGCATTGTGTCGCGTGAGTGGTTCTGTTTCCGCCCGGCAGCTCCGAGCCCCTTTGAACCGCTGCCCATCGCCAGGAGTGGGGCGGCCGAATCGCTTTTGCCAACTTCGGGTTCCCGGATAAGGCGGCTCCGCGGCGGTAATCCTTCCGGGCCATTCCCGTATTGTCTGGCAAGCCCGCTTCCGGTCAACGGCAGTGGCTGGTACAACTGCCGGCCGGGGCAGGTCTTGAATCGCGCCGGCATTGGCTGGTGCTTGCATTCTACTCTTCCCAACTCCCCTTTGCCACGACGGTTGCCCTTGTCCGGGACGTCGCCAACGAGGCAAATGGCCAGTTTCGGGGTCGTGAAAACATCCGGACCGCAAAAATTTATACGTTGGTTATACATTCGTACCTGCGTGACGGGCTCGAACGCCCTGCCTGGCGTCAGGATGAAGTTTCGGGAGCCCGGTTTTGTTCTGTAGGGTTGGTTTTAAGTTCGATTTATCGCCAGTTGCGGGGCGGCTCCGTCGCTCGGTGGTCGAAATAGCTCTATTATGGGTCAAAATGGTGGTTACGGATTGTAACCTCATTTTTTACATCTAAGAAAAAATTGTAATTAATGCCTTCAAAAAACGCAAATAATTGTAAATTCCTTAAATTATTTAATAAAAATCACTTGCAAATTATATATTAGTTTCATATCTTTGACATTGAACTTTTATTCTAAAAAACCAATTAAAAACAACGCTTATGGTTAGAAAAATTGTACTATCGTTCATTGCTGCGATGGGCATCTTCGCCTTGGCGAGCGCTCAGCAACGGCAAGTTTCCGGTACAGTGACCGGGCACGATGGGAGTCCCATCGCGGGTGCGACAGTTCTTCTTGACGGCACCTCGATTGGTACAACGACCGGCGCCGACGGTTCGTTCGCAATCTCGGTTCCGGCAGACGGCACACTGGCCATCTCCTTCATCGGCTACCAGGCCGTGAAGGTCCCTGTTGCGGGAAAGACCCGCATCGATGTCACGCTGCATGAGGATACGACGGACATCGACGACGTGATTGTCGTGGCGTTCGGTACGGCCCGCAAGGAAACGTTCTCCGGTTCGGCTTCGGTGGTTAAATCCGAGGATATCGCCAAGATGCAGACGTCGAACGTCGCTCAGCTGCTTTCGGGTACTTCGCCCGGTGTTCAGCTGCAGACCACTTCGGGTCAGCCCGGTTCGGCTCCCAAGGTGATGATTCGCGGTATCGGCTCCATCTCGTCGAGCACCGACCCTCTGTGGGTTGTCGACGGTATCCCCTACGACGGTGACCTGGCCCTCATCAACTCGAACGACATCGAGAACCTGACCGTCCTCAAGGACGCTGCCTCGACGGCCCTCTACGGTTCGCGTGGTGCCAACGGTGTCGTCATGGTGACCACCAAGCGCGGCAAGGGCGGCGATGCAATCGTTACGGTCGATGCCAAGGTGGGTGTCAACTCTCGTGCCGTTCGCGACTACGAGTACGTGGACAATCCGGCTCTCTACTACGAGACGATTTACGGTGCCATGTATGATTATGGTGTCAATGAACTCGGTTACGGAGCTTCGGCCGCTCAGCGCTACGCCAACGACGAGCTGATTCGCAGCCTCCGTTATCAGGTTTACAATGTGCCCAAGGGCCAGTATTTCATCGGCTCCAACGGTAAAATCAACCCCAACGCCACGCTGGGCAACGTCTACACGGCGTCGGACGGCAACCGCTACCTGCTGACTCCCGATGACTGGGAGGATGCCGCTTTCCACACCTCGGTGCGTCAGGAGTACAACGTCAACGTGTCGGCTTCGAACGACCGCGGCAGCTTCTACGGTTCGTTCGGCTACATGAACGACAAGGGTATCGTGACCAACTCCTACATGAAGCGTTACACCGCTCGACTGAAGGCCGACTACCAGGTAAAGAAGTGGCTCAAGGTGGGTGCCAACGCCAGCTACGCCAACTACGACTCGCAGAGCGTATACGAGGAGGCCTCCTATGGCTCGAACTCGGTATCGAACCTCTTCGGTGTGGTAACCCTGATGGGCCCTATCTACCCGCTCTACGTTCGTGACGAGAACGGCAACATCCTGCGCGACCAGTACGGCCACCTGCGCTACGACTACGGTTCGGGCGAGGCTGCGGACGGTATCGCCGGCCTGCAGCGTCCCGTGATGACCGGTTCTAACGCCATTGCCACCCAGCAGCTCGACATCGAGAGCCAGGCCATCGGCAACGCCTTCACCGGTACTGCATTTGCAGAGGCCACTTTCCTCAAGGACTTTAAGTTCCAGTTCAACGTCGGTGTCAACCTCGACGAGACCCGCTATACCAACTTCACCAACCCCTACTACGGCGGTTACAAGGACATGAACGGTATTCTGGACAAGGAGCACGACCGCTTCTTCTCGTTCAACATGCAGCAGATTCTCAGCTACAACAAGACTTTCAACGACAAGCACACCGTCGACATCATGATTGGTCACGAGAACTACAAGCGCAAGAGCTCGGTGCTCCACGCCTCGTCGTCGAACATGTTCTCGGACAAGCTGCTCGAGCTGGCTGGTGCAATCGTTAAGGGTACGAATACCTCTTATGAAAACGGCTACAACACCGAAGGATATTTCGGTCGTGCCGAGTACAACTACGACAACAAGTACTTCGTCAGCGGTTCGTATCGTCGCGATGCATCGTCGCGCTTCCATCCCGACCACCGTTGGGGTAACTTCTACTCGTTGAGCGCCGCATGGCTTATCAACAAGGAGAACTGGTTCAATGCTCCCTGGGTCGACATGCTGAAAATCAAGGCTTCGGTAGGTCAGCAGGGTAACGACGGTATCGGTGAGTACCGCTACACCGACCTGTGGCAGATTCAGTCTGCAGGTGGTGAGGTTGCCGGTACGCTCTATACGAAGGGTAATCCCAACATTACGTGGGAGACCAACACCAACATCAACGCCGGTGTTGACTTCAGCCTCTGGCAGGGCCGCTTGAGCGGTACGGCCGAGTACTTCTACCGCAAGACTTCGGACATGCTCTTCCGTCTGCCCGTGCCGCTGTCGATGGGTTATTCGTACTACTACGACAACATCGGCGACATGCACAACGCAGGTGTCGAGTTGACCCTGAACGGTACGGTAATCCGCACGAAGAACGTGCAGTGGGATTTGAACCTCAACATGACCCACTACAAGAACGTCATCGACCGTCTGCCGGCCGAGCTCATCGAGCATGATGCCGGTTATCAGAGCGGCAACTTCTGGATGACCGAGGGCAAACCCCTCTACAACTGGTACATCAAGCGCTATGCAGGCGTTAATCCCGATACGGGTGAGGCCATGTACTGGGCTTGGGAGGACAAGAACGACCATTCGAAGGGCATGAAGAAGGTGAACAACACCAGTGAGGCCGACTACATGGAGGTTGGCAAGACCTCGCTGCCCGACCTCTACGGCGGTTTCGGTACGACGGTTGCTTTCTACGGCTTCGACCTTTCGGTTAACTTCACCTACTCGATTGGCGGTTACGCTTTCGACTACGGCTACTACAGCACGATGGGCTCGCCCGGTACGTCGGGTGGTTTGAATATCCACCGCGATGTGCTCAAGTCGTGGACTCCCGAGCATAAGAATACGGATATCCCGCGTTATCGCTACCAGGACCTCTATACGGCAGGTTACTGCGACCGCTTCCTGGAGGATGCAAGCTATCTGAACCTGCAGAATATCAACTTCGGTTATACCTTCCCGAAGAGATGGCTCAAGAAGCTCTCCATCGAGTCGCTGCGTATCTACCTCTCGTGCGAGAATGTCTTCTACTGGTCCAAGCGTGAGGGCTTTGACCCGCGTCAATCCTTCTCGGGTGACGATGTCAGCAACACGCGTTACTCTCCGATTCGTGTGATTTCGGGTGGTATTACGCTGAAATTCTAAACCATAAAACTGAAGGACGAATATGAAAATATTGAAATATCTTGTTGCGTTCGGTGCCGTTGCATCCCTTACGACGGGCTGCATCAAGGAGGAGCTGCCGACCAGCTACGTTTCCAACGAGCAGATGGCCGAGTCTCCTGCCGCACTGGTAAACGGTATGAATGCCTGGCTCACGACATTCAATACGATGGGACTCGCCAGCGAACAGCACTACGATTTCGGTTGGTCCGGTATCTGCATGGGTACCGATGCTCTGACGCCCGACGTGGCTGTAACGGATTACGTTTATGACAACGGTTTCCTCACCTGGCGAGGTGTTACTCCTGAGCTGAGCCAGGAAGGAGCGGCTCCCCGTTTCATCTGGAACTTCTGCTATTCGCTCATCAACATGGCCAATACGCTCATCGGCCAGATTGACCCCGAGAACATGTCCTCGACCCAGCAGGAGTACCTTGGTCAGGCGCTGGTTTATCGTGCCATGGCCTACTTCCATCTGGCCCGCGTTTTCGAGTACAAGGGTACGGAGCACGGCGCATGGGACGGTCTTTCGGTCCCCATCGTCGATGAGAATACCTCCGAGCTGATGGGGCGTCGCAACCCCCGCGTCGAGACTGACAAGCTCTATGATGAGTTGATTCTTCCCGACCTTCAGAACGCTGTCAAGTATCTTGAGGGTTACACGCGTACGGCTAAGAACAAGGTTGACCAGGCCGTTGCCTACGGTATGCTGGCCCGCGTATATCTGCAGCGCGAGCAGTGGAAGGATGCAGAGGAGGCTGCTACCAAGGCCATCGAGCTGAGCGGTGCCACGCCGCTGACCGAGGCTCAGTGGATGAGCCCCACCACCGGCTTCAACGACATCTCGACGCCTGCATGGATGTGGGGTATCATCGTAACGGCCGACAACCGCGTCGTAACGACCGGTATCTGCAACTTCGTATCGTTCATGGCGCCCGAGGCTACCTATGGCTACAGCGCAGCCGGTGGCTGGTCTTCGGCCAAGCAGATTGATGCGGCGCTCTTCGCCAAGATTCCCGATACGGACTGGCGCAAGCGTTCGTGGGTGAACCCCGACCGTGAGAAGTATCCCTACTCCTACTATCAGACGACGCTCGACAAGAAGACGTGGGAGAACTCGATTCAGGACTACACCGGCTTCAAGTTCCGTCCCGGCGAGGGTAACGGCGTTACCTTCAGCGTAGGTTCGGTTGCCGACTTCCCGCTCATGCGCGTTGAGGAGATGTACCTGATTCAGGCCGAGGCTGCCGGTATGCAGAACCTTTCGCGCGGCAAGCAGCTGCTCGAGTCGTTCGTGCAGACCTACCGCAACCCGAGCTTCCGTTCGGCTGCTTCCGATGGCAAGGGCCTTCAGTATGAGATTTTCCTGCAGCGTCAGATTGAGTTCTGGGGCGAGGGTATCATCATGTTCGACTACAAGCGTCTGGACAAGCCGCAATTCAAGGGCTATACCGGTACGAACCACTTCGCGGAGTGCCGCTATAACAGCCCCGACGGCAATGCACCCTGGACGACGCTGCCGCTCCCGCTGGCTGAAGTCAGCGCCAATACGATTCTCAAGGACCAGCAGAATCCCGACCCGGTTCTCTATCGTGGTACCCTGTGGCGTTAGTAACGTGTAATTTGTAAAACAGATAACTCATGAAAGCTATCAAGAAATTATTATATTTTCTGGCCGTGGCCGGCACGACGATGTTTGCATCGTCGTGCACGGAGGAGATGGACTACACGCCGGCACCGCGTCCGGCGGGTCAGCAGGTCTATTTCGCTACCGACATGGGCGAGACGGTCAACCTGGAGGAGAACTCTTCGTCGGTTACGATTCCCGTATACCGCGTTGTCGCCGATGAGGCAGCCTCCTTCTCGATTTTCGCAACCGAGGAGAGCTCACTCTTTTCGATTCCCTCGACGGTGGATTTTGCTGCCGGTGAGAACTCTACCAATCTGGTCATCACTTATGATTATGCGAAGCTGACGCAGGACCAGATGTATCCCTGCACGCTTACCATCGGTGATACGGAGAACACGTCGCCCTACGGCATGAGCTCGTATGAGTTCTCGTTTGTTGCACCTGCTCCGTGGACCTCGCTGGGTATGGGTACCTATACCGAAGACGTCATTACGGCAGCCTATGGTATTGACAATGTATCGTTCGAGGTTGAGGTTCAGCAGTCCGACAGCAATAAGGGTCTCTATCGTCTGAAGAACCTCTACCGTGCCGGTACCGGTCTGTTTGCGATTTACAACTTCGCAGATGCTACGGGTGCAGCTTCGGACTACTACATCACCCTTGATTGCTCGAATCCCGAAGCCGTAACCATCGCCGAGCAGCCTCTGGGCTTCTCCATGGAGGGTTATGGCGAGCTGAAAATCTTCAGCAACGCTCCGGGTACGTTGGCTAATGGTGTGATTACCTTCCCCAAGAATGGCCTTTCGCTCAACATCCCGACCCTCAGCAACAATGTTCCTACGAATGCTTCGGGCAAGTTCAAGCTCGTTCTTCCCGGTGCCGTGGATATCAATCCGACTGTAGCTGTTGAGTTCGTAGGTACCTATACGTCGTCGGACAATACCTCTTCAGCAATCTTCAAGCTGACCCCCAACGATGATGTGGCTTCGTATAAGTATGCCTATTTCGAGGGCGTAGCTTCGGCAGCTCAGGTTGAGGGATATGTTGAAGGTATCATCAACGGTACGATTGAGAGCTCGGAGATGGAGAGCTCGGGTGCCGAGGAGAATCTGCTTGTTTCCATCGCCAAGTCCGGTCGCTATACTCTTGTAGTCATTCCTTACGGCACGGCTGCTGGCGCCGCAGTTGCGGGTACTCCGACCTCTCTTGCCTTCAAGTATAACGCAGGCGGCGAGGAGGTTCCCGATGCTCCGGCTCCCGAACTGACGCTCGAGACCATCCCTGCATACGAGGGCTACGACGAGGCGACGAGCTTCTTCTATCGAATCAAGGGTGCCAATATCTCGGCAGGCAAGATTTATCTGAACAAGACGAGCGTCATTGAGGGTTCCGGAATTGACATCAAGGATATCATCAACGAGTATGGTGAAGACCTGTCTGATTCCGAGATTGCGGAGATTGTTTCCGAGAATGGTTACGAGAACGGCTACATCAAGTTGGAAACCGGCACCTCTTACACGTTTGCTGTTCTTGTACAGAACATCGACGGTGTTGAGTTAATCAAGACGCTGGAAAAGACTCTTTAGCGGCAGGAATATCACTCCGCAAGTTGATAATGAAAGACCACTTCCCCAGGAAGTGGTCTTTTTTTGACGGAGACGTGAGGACGTTGTCTTGTCGGCGTTCTGTGTTCGGCTCTTCCAAGCCTGTGGCGCCCCGAATTGGTTAATCCGCCTCGGAAAATCGTCTATGTTCGTGTTTTTTAGCTCAGTTTGCAAAAAAATGCTATTTTTGCAGCAAAATAAAGTTTCGACGTTATGAAAATCACGGAAATCATTCCCGGAATCCATTACGTGGGCGTCAACGACCGCACCACGACCCGCTTCGAGGGGCTCTGGTCGCTCCCTTACGGCGTCTCGTACAACTCCTACCTCGTTGTCGACGAGCAGGTGGCCCTCATCGATACGGTCGAGGAGGCGTTCGGCAGCCGCTTTGTCGAGAACATCCACGAGGTGCTCGGTGACCGAACGGTCGACTACCTCATCGTAAACCACATGGAGCCCGACCATTCGTCGTCGATTCGGACGCTGCGTCTGCTCTATCCCAAGATGCTGATTGTCGGCAACGCCAAGACGCTGCAGATGCTTGCGGGTTTCTATGGCATCACCGACGGAACGCTCGAGGTCAAGGAGGGCTCCACCATCCAGCTCGGTGCGCACACCCTTCAGTTCCACCTCGCCCCGATGGTTCACTGGCCCGAGACGATGGTGACCTGGTGCCCTGAAGCGAAGGTGCTCTTCTCGGGCGACGCCTTCGGTACGTTCGGTGCGCTCAACGGCGGCATCACCGACTCGCAGCTCGAACTGGACCACTTCTGGGACGAGATGCGCCGCTACTACGCCTGCATCGTGGGCAAGTATGGCGCTCCGGTGCAGAAGGCGCTGCAGAAGCTGGGCGGACTGCCCATCGAGACCATCTGCGCGACGCACGGTCCCGTATGGCAGCGCGAGATTCCGCGTGTGGTTTCGATGTACGACCGTCTGAGCCGCTACGAAGGCGAGCATGGCGTGGTGATTGCCTACGGCTCGATGTACGGCAATACGGAGCAGCTGGCCGAGCGGATTGCCCGCGAGCTGGCCGAGCGTGGCGTGCGGCCGATTGTGATGCACAATCTGACGACGGCCGACATGTCGATGGTCGTGCGCGACGTCTTCAAGTACGATACGCTGCTCGTCGGTTCGCCGACCTACAACGCCGAGCTCTTCCCCGAGGTGGAACACCTGCTGCGCAAGATTGAGGCGCGCTGCGTGCCGACGCGTAACTTCGGATTCTTCGGTTCGTTCTGCTGGGCCGGTGCCGCCGTGCGCCGCATGAAGGAGTTCGCCGAGCGGATGAAGTGGGAGCCCATCTGCACCCCCGTGGAGATGAAGCAGGGCTTCGACGCCCGCAGCTACGACGCCGCCCGGACGCTCGCCGAGCAGGTAGCAGCCCGCTTCAACGAGCAGTAGAAGCCGCGCGGCTGTGTACCTCTGCCCGTGCCGTGGTGTTCGCGGTCGATGGCAGCGGGGCAGCGGGTCCGTGGAGCCGTTGGCAGTAAGCCAAACGGGAGACCTTCTCGAAAGAGGGTCTCCCGTTTTTTTGTTCGGAGCCGGACTGAACGGTAGCGTGCCTCCGGTCAAAGGCCGCTACGTGTCCGGCTCGGAGATTCAGAGGCTCAGAGGGTCGGAAGTGCGGCGCGGCGGGCGTTGAACTCCTCGACCAGCGAAGCGACAATCTCGCCTGCCGACGGCAGGTCGCGGATGAGCGAGGCGATTTGTCCGATTTCGAGCTCTCCCTCCTCGAGGTCCCCCTCGAAGATGCCCCGTCGTGTCCGACCGAAGCCTATCAGCTCGCGCAGCTCGTCGGCCGAGGCTCCGCGCGCCTCGGCTTCCTCCATGTGGTGGTAGAAGGCGTTGCGGATAAGCCGTGTGGGGCTCAGCCGCTTGAGTGCGAGCATCGTATCGCCCTCCTGCAGCGTGATGCAGAGCCGTTTGAACTCCTCGCTGGCCGAACTCTCGGCGCTGAGAGCAAAGCGCGTCCCCATCTGAACGCCCTCGGCGCCCAGTGCGAAGGCAGCCAGCATGCCGCTGCCCGTAGCGATGCCGCCGGCCGCGATGAGGGGGAGCGTCACCGCCTCGCGCACCTGCGGGATGAGGACCATCGTCGAGCTCTCCTCGCGTCCGTTGTGGCCGCCCGCCTCGAAGCCCTCGGCTACGACGGCATCGACCCCCGCAGCCTCGCTTTTGCGGGCAAATCGCGAGCTCGAGACCACGTGGGCGACCTTGCACCCGGCATCGTGCAGCCGCGAGGTCCAGGTGGCCGGATTTCCCGCCGAGGTGAAGACCACGGGGACCCGTTCGTCGATGATGACCTGTATGAGCTCGGCGGCGTAGCGGTACATGAGCGGTACGTTGACGCCGAAGGGGCGGTCGGTCGCCTCGCGGCATTTGCGGATGTGTTCGCGCAGCAGTTCGGGAGTCATCGAGCCCGAGCCGATGAGGCCGAGCCCTCCCGCGCGGCTCACGGCGGCGGCGAGCCGCCAGCCGCTGCACCAGACCATGCCGCCCGAGACAATCGGGTAGCGGATGCCGAATATTTGGCAGATTCTGTTCTCCATGTTGCAGTGTGGTTTTTCGCAAATGTAGCAAAAATCGGGGATTTTCTCTGCTCGGCGTCTCACTTCGTTTTGGAGCCGAGTCGCCACGAATTTGGCGTTTCCCCGAAAAATGGCGATTTTTGTGCATTCAAAATCCTATCACGCATGCTCTATACCGACGATACGCGCATCGAGGCGCTGGCGCTGCACCTCGTGGGCAACAAGATGAAGGACGAACCGCTGCTGCTCTCGCCCGGGCCTTCGACCCAGACCGGCGACGAGGAGCTCACGCGCATTCTGGTAGCCTACTTCCTCGGGGGCTTCAAGGGCGAGGAGACCTACAACCTCTTCCACGAGAGCGACCTGGAGTGCAACGAGGTCTACCGCTTCGCCTGCCGGATTTTCGACGATGCGGAGCACTTCTACGACCACTCCGTAGCGCTGGCGCGCCACCTCTACGAGGCGGGCGGCCATCCCCAAATCAAGGGCGGCGAGTTCTACGTTGTCCGCTTCTCGGGGTGCCGCCTCGGCGGGGAGTCGCTCGACGCGGTGGGGCTCTTCAAGTCCGAGACGCGCGATACGTACCTCGACGTGAGCGAGCAGCAGGAGGGGCTTCACATCTCGGCCTTTCGCGGCATCAACGTCGACCGGCTCGACAAGGGGTGCCTCATTCTTGCCTCGGAGCGCGAACAGGGCTTCGTCGTGCGGGTGGTCGACAATACGAACCGCGTCGAGGCGCGCTACTGGACCGACGACTTCCTCCACGTGCGTCCGCGTCAGGACAACTACCACAATACGAACAATGCGCTGGCGATGTGTCGCAGCTACGTGACGCGCCATTTGCCGTCGGAGTTCTCCGTCTCGAAGGCCGACCAGGCCGAGCTGCTCAACGAGACGATGAACTACTTCCGCGAGCAGGAGCACTTCTCGCTCGACGACTTCTCGGAGCAGGTCATCCGCCAGCCCGAGGTGGCCGAGAGCTTCGCCCGCTACAAGGAGGAGTACGAGCGCGAGCGCGACATCCGCATCGAGGACGAGTTTGCCATCTCGGACCCCGCCGTCAAGCGCCAGGCGCGCAACTACCGGAGCGTCATCAAGCTCGACCGCAACTTCCACATCTATGTCCACGGCAACACGAACCTTTTGGAGCAGGGCGAGGACGAGCGGGGCAAGTACTACAAACTCTACTACGAGGAGGAGGCGTAGCGTCGTGACTGTTTCCAGAGAGTTGATACCCCCGTCGGACGACCTTCCGTGGCCGCTGCACCGCCTGCCGGTCGAGGTTGACCCGGCAACGCTTCCCGAGCGTTTTACCTGCCCCTTCTGCTATCGTCCCCACCCGCTCTGCGTGGCCGCCTCGGCGAGCGTGCAGGCCTACATCGCTTCGCGCGCTGAGTGGCGCGACGAACTTGCGGCCGGTAAGATGTTCGGCGTGCTCATTGTCCGGGACAGAGGGGGAGCGGTTGGCTTTCTGGCCGCCTTTTCGGGTAATCTGGCCGCAAGTAACCACCATGCCTACTTCGTTCCTCCGGTCTATGACATGCTGCAGCCAGACGGCTTCTTTTTGCGCGAAGACCGCGCCATCTCCGAGCTCAACGATGCGGTTGCGGCGCTCGAGCAGGATGCCCGGCTGCTCGAGGCCCGGCGCGAGCTGCACCGCCTCGAGCAGGAGTCTCAACGCGAACTCTCCGAGGCTCATGCGGCCGAGGTGCGCGCTCACGAAGAGCGGGAGCGGCTTCGGGCGCAGACAACCGATGCCGCCGAACTTGCGGCCCTGACACACGCCAGCCAGCACGAGCACGCCCTGCTGCACCAGTTGAAGCGGCAGTGGGCCGAGCGGCTTGCCGAGGCCTCGGCGGCTGTCGCCCCGCAGCTCGAGGAGCTGCGACGCCTCAAGGCCGAGCGCCACAGCCGCTCGGCCGAACTGCAGCAGCGGCTTTTTGCCCAATTCCGCATGCGCAACGCCCGCGGCGAGGTGCGCGACCTCAACGAAATATTCGCCGCCACGCCCCACCGGGTGCCTCCTGCCGGCGCCGGCGAGTGCGCCGCCCCGAAGCTGCTTCAGTACGCCTTCACGTCGGGGTTGCACCCCGTGGCGATGGCCGAATTCTGGTGGGGCGCCTCGCCGCGAAGCGAGGAGCGCCTCCAGGGCGAATACTACCCGGCCTGCAGCAGCAAGTGCGGCCCCATCCTGCGCTTCATGCTCCAGGGACTCGACGTCGAGCCCAATCCGCTCGAGAAAGCCCCCCTCATCCCGTAATTACTCTTCCGCTGCCGTTTTTGCATCGGTGTCGCCCGGTCGGGGCCCTGCAGCTCGCGTGCGGGCATAAAAAAAGGAGGTTCACTCAAGTGAACCTCCTCTCTTTTTGCGTGGAATCAACTCCTACTCGCCGTAGATGTAGATTTCGCTGAAGAGGCAGTTCTGCCCCGTCGCATAGATTCTCAGGTAGCGGCATGTAACGGATTCTCCGAATGCGAAATCGAAGTCGCCGGCTGCCGGAAGCTCGATGTCGCTGCCCTGGAGCGACCAGCTGCTGCCGTCGCTGCTCGTGTAAATCGAGACCTTGTCGGGAGCATAGGCATCGCCCCACTGGTTCGTCGTCTTGAAGCCGGTGACAGTTACCTCCTTGCCGAGGTCAACAACAACCTCCAGGTTGTTGTAAACGTACATGTACGAGCTTTCGTCTCCATCGGTCAGGGTATCCGTTTCAGCGCCGTTGCACGTTACCGTCCAGCTCGAGCGGTTGGTCAGCTCGTTGCCCGAGGGGGTCTCCAGCGAGACGTTCTTCAGGTCGACGGGCTCCTTGTTTACGACAATCGTCAGCTCGTTCAGATTCGTCGAGAGACGGGTAATGTTCGAAGGCGTTGCTGCCGCGACGGTAATCTTGGTAGTCCACGTTTGCGAACTTACGACGTCGGTTGCATAGGACCAGTCGCCGTTGAGCGTCGTCGTTGCGGTAATCTGGCCGGCGGGAATCACAACCTCCAGGGTTTCGAAGGTCCAGGCCTCTTCGCAGTCCGACTCCATGGCGAGCGTTGCGGTGATGTCCTGCGTTGCGGGGCGCGAGAGCTTTACCGTAACGGGAACCGAAGCCTTGGCCTCGACCTCTGCGGTCGGGTGGTTGATATTGAGCGTCAGCGTGGAGACGCCCAGCTTCGGGCGCTCGATGCCGACATAGATGGCACTCCATTCGTTTACTTCGGACGAGCTGTCATCCGAGCAGGATGCTCCGCCGAGCGCAAGGGCGCAGGCAAAGGCAAAATAGAATATCTTTTTCATTATAGAATATCTTTTTCATTTTTGGTGTTGTGTGTTTTTTACAGCAAATACTGCGCAACTCTACGGTTGCGCAGTATTTGTGTTGCTGGCTATTCCGGCCAGGCAGTCTCGGTGTCGGTCGAGAGGATATTCTCCACCCAAACGGGGTCCTGCTCGGCGGTCAGCGTGTGGCCGTTGCCGGTGCAGTCCTCGAAGGTCTTGCCCTCACCGTCGTTCATGCGCCAGTAGCCAACCAGGCCCTCCGATTTGGCGCTAGTGGTGGTCATGTTGTTCTGAATCTGAGCCTCGGTGCGGCATACCGACCAGATACGGAGCTCCGAGCAGAGAATCTTGCAACCTGCCCACCACTTTGGGTCGCTCGTTCCGTGGGCATCGCCGCCGCCGCCGCCGAACCAGCCGGCGAACTCGAAGTTCGGGTCAATGGTGCCCTCCTTGCTGCCGGCGAATGCGCCGTTGACGTAGATGGTAACCTTCGAGCCGTCGTAGGTGATGGCGTAGTGCTGCCACTTGTTGGGCGTAATCGAAAGCGACGGGTTGAGGAACCAGCCGTTACCCTGGAACTGAATCAGCGAGTGAGCCTGGAAGCCCGTTGCGGGGTCGTAGTTCTGCGGGTCCTCGAAGCGGAGCAGGATGTTGCTGCCGCTGCAGAAGATGTCGCGGTTGCGGTTGCCCGTGTTGCTTACCTGGAAGCGGCACTCTACGGTGAACTGGGGCAGCGAAACGGGGAAGCCGGCAGCCGACAGGCCCGTGCGTCCCGTAAACATCGGCAGTGTGGAGCTGATGATGCTCTCGGTCGTGATGACGAAGGTCGACGTCTTGGTGGTCGTCGGCATGTTGCCGTCCACGCTCTCCAGACGCAGAGGAATAGCGTAGGTCTCACCAATGTACTCGGCCGGAATCGGGTTGATGTGAATCGTCACGGGGTTGGCGCTGAACGAACCTGCCTCGATGGTAATCTTGTCGGGCATCGTGAAGATTTCCGAAGGCATCGTCACGTAGCTCGATGCCTGCTCTGCGTTGTAGGTTGCCAGAACCGCATCGTCCACTACCAGACGGAAGTCGTAGTTGCGGTCGGCCTTCTCGCTCAGGCAGACGGTCAGCTGAGCTTCGGCGCCGTTGCTGGGGTCGATGGTGACCTTCGTGCTCGAAGCCGAGGTGCTCTCGTTGATGAACGCGTGGGTTCCGAGCGTTCCGTACTCGGCATCGTTACATCCCGTGGCAAATGCTGCGAGAAGTAATGCGGCCGCGATATTTAATCCTTTTTTCATGGTTTTCATTGATTGACGTTAATTACTTCATTGTCGGGTTCTGAGCCTGAATGGCCGTGCGCATCCACTTGTATGCGGGGCTGTTCGTAGCCTCGTAACCGAACTGGTACGCGCCGAAGCCGCCCTTGCGATAGCCGTTGAGCGGCTCCCAGCGGGCCATACCTACCAGCGACGGGCAGACGGCCTTGTCCTGCGTAACACCGTCACGTGTCCGCCAGTAGAAACCGCCGTTCAGACAGTCGGTCACACTCTCGCAGTTCTCGCAGATGACGTACTGGTTGGTAATCTCCTCTTCGGTCATTGTCGAGGAGAACTTCGAAAGGCAGGTCTGCAGACGTCTGTCCTTGTCGTCCTCGGTACCGGTGGCTGAAGCCGAAGGCGAACCGCCCGAGACGGTGTAGGCCTGTACGACGAAATAGTCGATGTAGGGACCGCTCTCGGCGTTGAGCGTCTGCGGCTCGCCGTCGAGCAGCAGGAGTTTGTCGGGATTGGGCGATTTCGGGCCGATGTACTTGTTCAGCTCGACGAGCAGCGTATGCATGCGGTCGTTGTGGCTGGCCAGCTTGCCTCCGTAGCCGTAGTTGGGCTCGAAGTCGATGTCAAAGCCATCGTAGTCATACTTGAAAACGGTGTCGGCAATCGCCTTGGCATACTTGGCAATGGCGGCGTCGATGGCAGCCTGGTCGCCGTCCACCCAGCCCCAGAACTGCTCGCGCGTTGCCTCGTCGCCGTTGTACTCCTCGGGAGTGAAGTTCTGTCCGATGACCGAGGTGAAGCTGCAGAATACAATCTTTGTTCCCTTCTTCTCCTGGACGTAGCGCATGTCCTGGAGCTTGCCGGGAGTGAGGTTGCTCCATTGTCCCCACAGCGATACGATGTCCATCGAGTCGGGAATACCCATCAGCATGTTGGTCGTGTTGGTGGCAGGTTCGCCCCAGCCGCTGAACCATCCGAACGAGATGGCATGGTCGGTCTTCTTCCACTCGCGCAGGGCCTCATAATAGGCCTCGGGCTTGTTGGACTCGGTCAGACCGTGCTCGAAGATGGTTTCACTCTCCGTTTCGGTCCAGTCGCTGCAGTGCACCATGGCAAGAGCCGTGAGTGCCAGAGCAGCCGCTTTTCCAATATTCTTGATTTTCATGGTTTCAGTTTGTTTTGAGGGTGATTAGTCTTTCTTGGCCCAGAAGAGGTCCTTGGCCTGCGTGTCCTGACCTCCGAGGAGGTTGGCTACGGCGTTCTGATAGTTCGTCGTATTGTAGTCACGCTCCGAGATGGGGTAAACCAGACGACGTGCGCCGCGGCGGGTATCCACACCGTCCGTGCTCAGGTTGTCGAGCGACGGAGCCAGCTCGGGATAGCCCGTACGACGGTACTCGGCCCAGGCCTCGATGCCCATCGGGTAGTTGGCAATCCACTTCTGCGTGATAATCTGCTCGAGGTGCTTCTCGGTGGTCGACTCGGCGTCCCAGGCAATCTTCACGGTGGTTGCACGGTCGTAGTTGTACTGTGCGCCGCGCGGGTCGCCCGTGTGGTCGGCCGGGGTGCTCTCAGCGTCGGCAATGTAGTTCGTTACATCGTCGCCCGAGACTCCGTTCTGCTCCATCGAAAGGCGGATGCCGGCCTCGTAGTAGCTCTTCGCATCACCCGAAGTCCACCCCTTCAGCGCTGCCTCGGCCAGCAGGAACTGCGTCTCGGCTGCCACGAAGTAGGGCAGGTAGGAGGCTGCCGTCAGGTTGGGAAGCGAGTAGCTGGAGACATCGGCCTTGTCGAACTGTGCCTCGCCCGAACGCATGCCGATGTACTGGTCGGTATAGCCGGGGAAGGAGCACTTGGTGAAGTAGGCGGCACGGCGCGGGTCCTTGTAGCCGTTCATGTAGTCGGTAATCGACGAGCTGACGCGCAGGTCACCCCACGATGCCGATGCCAGCTGATAGGGGTTGCCCTGTACGCCGGGGTTCACCATGGCGTTCTGGGCGTTGGTCGTAATCAGACCCACCTGGTTGGCGATGGCGGTCTTCACACCCTCCTCGTTGCCCGTACGCATGGCGATGCGCAGCGAGAGCGAGTTGGCCAGACGTGCCCATGCGGCGTAGTCACCGCCGTAGATGGCGTCGTTGGTGAAGGGCTTCGACGAGGGATACTGCGTTGCGTAGTCCGAGAGCGTCTTGGCCGCATTCTGCAGGTCGTTGAAGATGTTCGTGTAGACCTCCTCGTGCGAGTCGTAGGGTACATACATCAGACCGTCCTTGACCTGGCTGTAGGGAATCGGGCCGTAGGTATCCGTCACGCGAATCATCGCGGCGGCACGGACGATGTTGGCGATTGCCCACCAGTGTCCGGACTCCTGCGAGAACTCAGAAATCTTGAAGAGGTTGGGGTAGATGTCCTGGAAAATCAGGTTATAGGCCTGCTGGTTCCAGTCGGCCGAGGGGTTGAACGTATCGAAGTTCATGCCGCCCCAGCGGTTCGAGCAGGTGAGGTAGCCGCCCAGGGCACCCACCATCTGGTCGACCATCTGCGAGTCGTTCTGCTGAACATACATCAGCGCCTCGACCATCGTCGGGAGCAGCATGTTCGGGTCGGCCTCCTGCGGGGCATACGGGTCGGTGTTGTACTCCTCGAAGTTGCTCGTGCAACCAATCGCAAGCCAACCCGACAGGAGCGTCAGGAATGTATATTTAACTATTTTTTTCATAGGTCCGTGCGGGTTTAGAATTGCAGTTTGACATTGAATCCGAGGTTACGCATGCTCGGGAGCATGAAGTAGTCGACGCCCTGGTAGTAGTTGCTGCCCGTAACGGCCGACATTTCGGGGTCGAACGGAGCCTTGCAGTAAATCATCCAGAGGTTCTTGGCTACGAAGCCCACGCTCAGACGAGCCTTGTTGCGGAACCACTTCGCGGGCAGCGTGTAGCTCAGCGAGAGCTCCTGCAGACGGACGTTGGTGGCGTCGTAGAGGTAGTATGCTCCGTGACCGCCCTCGGCCGTTGCGATGGTCTGGTAGTAGGTCTGGGCATCCACCGAACCGAAGTTCACCGGAACGCCGCCGCGGTCGCGGGCTGCGGCCGAAGCCTCCGATACGCCGTAGTAGTCGAGGATACCCTGCGTTGCCGAGTAAACCTTGCCGCCGAGGCGTGCCGTGAAGACGATACCCAGGTCAATGCCCTTGTAGGAGAAGTTGTTGCTCCATCCGAGGTTGCCCTTCGGTGCGAGCTGGCCGACCTTCTGGGGCTCGATTTCGGTCATCGAGAGCTTGCCCGTCGAGGGGTCAATCAGCACGTTGCCGTTCAGGTCGCGTGCAATCTCGTGGTTGATGTAGATGTCGGTCATCGAACCGCCCTCACGCAGAATGACGCGCGGAGCCACGTCGGTCTGGCCCAGCCAGTCCTTGCGAATCTCCAGCATGTCCTCCTGCTCGCCGGTGAGCGGGTTGATCATACCGTGAGCCAGCTCGATAATCTTGTTCTCGTTGAACGAGTAGGTGAAGTTGGTAGCCCAACGGAAGTCACCCCACTTGTTGTTGTAGCCGACCGAGAGCTCGATACCCTGGTTCTGGATGTTACCCGTCTGGGCGGCGTAGTTCTGGTAACCGGTCGACGAGGCCAGCGGCATGTAAATCGTCTGGTCGTAGGTGTTCGAACGGTAGTAGGTGATGTCGAGGTTGAACTTGTTGATGAAGCGTGCGTTCACACCGACCTCCCACGACTTGGTCATTTCAGGCTGCAGGTCCGTGTTCGGGTAGGTGGTCGGGGCGCTCCAGCCGTGCGACTGCTCGTTGTAGGTGTAGCTCGGGTTCGATAGATAGCGGGCGAAGGCCGATGCCACCTGCGAGTAGGATGCGCGTACCTTCAGGAACGAGAGCCACTTCGGAGCGTTGAACATGTTCGAAACGACGGCCGAGAGACCTACCGAAGGATAGAAGAACGACGAGTTGGCCGAGTATGCCAGCTGCGAAGCCCAGTCGTTACGTCCCGTGACGGTCAGGTAGAGCATCGAGCGCCAGCCCACCTCGACGTTGGCGAAAATCGCCTGCGTCTGGTCGTGCCAGCCCTTCTGCATAATCTTGTACTTGTTCTCGGTGTTGAGGTTGAGCTTCGTGAAGAGGTTGGTCTTCTTCAGGTCGCCCGCGTCGCCCGAACGCTCGTAGCGCTGGTCGTTAATCGAGGCACCGACCTGGGCGCTGAGCGACCAGTCGCCCCACGTCTTGTTGATGTTGGCCATCACGTCGCCGTAGAAGGTGCGGTCGAGTTGCGTCTCGTCCGACAGACCGCCGTTCTCGCCGGCGAAGGTCTCCAGCGTCGAAGCGTAGTACTTCGTGGTGATGCGGTAGTCCGAGTTGTCGATGCGTACGCGCCCCGTTACGTTGAGCCAGTCGGTGATGTCCCACTTGAGCGAGGCGTTGAGCATGTAGCGGCGCTTGGTGGTCTCACGCATGATGCGGTTCTGAATCCAGTAGGGGTTCTGGAGCGAGTGAGCGCCCTCGCCGTAGGGCCAGTACTGAGCCATGTAGCCGCGAACGGGGTCCCAGCGCTCGTAGAGGCGGATTTCGTCGAAGTCGTCGCCGCGCGGGAAGAGGTAGAGGGCCGGCAGCGGGTTGTAGTACTTACCCTGCGATACCTGGTTCTGGTTGTTCTGGATGACGAAGCTTGCACCGAAGTCGAAGGTCAGCTTGTCCTTGGCGAACTTGGTGGTGTTGCGGGCCGTGAAGTTGTAGCGGTTGTACTCGGCCTCGGGGATGATGTCGGCGGCGTTGGTCGTCGATACCGAGATGTAGGTCTGGTTCTTCTGCGTGCCGGTCGAGAGCGAAACCGAGTTGATTACGTTCGTTCCGGTGTTGAAGAAGTCCTTGGCATCGAACGTGCCGTTGATTTTGTCACCCCAGCTGAAGGTCGTATTGCTGGTGCCGTAGCGGTTCTGCATCTCGGGCATCATGTAGGCCTTCGAGAACATCGTGGTGTTTGAAATCGTCACGGTGGTCTTGCCTTCGGCACCGCGCTTGGTGTTGATGAGCACCACGCCGTTGGCGGCATCCGAACCGTAGAGGGCGGCTGCCGAGGGGCCCGTCAGCATGTTGATGGACTCGATGTCCTCGGGGTTGATATCGGCGATGCTCTCCGAGCCGACCTGGGCGGTCATCGTACCGCCGGCGTCGCCGCCGAAGCTGTTGTTGTACATCGGGATACCGTCAATCACGTAGAGGGCGGCGTTGCTCTTCTCCAGAGACTTCATACCGCGCATGATGACACGCGACGAAGTACCTGCACCACCGGCACCGGCGTTGATGGTCACACCGGCCACCTTGCCCACCAGCGAGTTCATGAAGTTGGCATCCTTGACCGTCGTGATTTCATCGGATTTTACCTGCTGCACGTTGTACGACAGGGCCTTCTCCTCGCGCTTGATACCGAGGGCCGTTACGACGACGGCGTTGAGGGCCGTTGCCTCCTCCTTGAGCGTCACGTCGAGCATCGTCTGACCGACGTAGGGAATCTCCTGGGTCTGGTAGCCGATGAACGAGATGACAATCACGTCGCCCTCCTTTACTTTATTGAGGGTGAAGCTTCCGTCCATGACAGTCGTCGTACCGGAGGTGCCGTCCTGCGTGATGACCGTTGCTCCGACAATCGGACCGGCAGCATCCTTGACGATACCCTTGACGGAGGTTTCGCCTCCGTTCTGGGCGAATGCGCCGAATGTGCCGGCAACGAGAACGGCGCAGCACGTAGCGAGCATTAACTTAATTGATTTCCACATAATTAAGAGTGTCTAAAATTAAACATAAGCATAAAAGGTTAGATAAAACTTAGAAGCGACCGGAATCGGTTTCTTCTAACGGAACGGTGAGGGTTTTTGTTTTTTTTCTTATAGGCTTCGGTGTTTTTGAGTTAATAAATCTTTAGAATGTTGACCTTTTTTGTTTATTGTGTAGTCCGTCGAGACCTCTTTCTACTATTATGCCTTATAACAAAATTACACATTTTTTTATTTATAACAAAATGATATTGTAATATCTTGCAAAACCGTGTACGATTCGTTCAAAATGATGTTTCATTTTACTTGTCCCGGGTTTTGTTACGCAATATGTTTTTTACTTTCATATTGCCTTCACGATTGTAACCGGCGGGGAGTGTTGACGTTGAGATTGAAATTTGGAAGCAGGTGCCTGTTTTCGAAACAGATGCAAAACACTTTCTTAAAATTTTTATTATCGTCTTTTTTAGGAATTGCCTGCCTGTCGGGAGCTCGTGGCGATGTTCTCTCGGTCGTTTTTGCTGGTAGATACAGCCTCTCCGGGAGCGTCTGGAAAACTCTTTTTTCGCTGGACGAATATGTATAGCAGCCGCGTGCGCCGGAGCCTACATCGGACCTTTTGTCTCGTTTGGCGGCTCTCTGGAAGGGGGCGTCGGTTGCATGGCAGCGCAAAGTCAGACAGAACCCGCATCGCGATGCAGCGATGCGGGTTCTGTCGTAAAGTTCCGGGAAGCCCTCCCGTGGGGCGTATGCCGTTTGTCGCAGTTGTCGGTTCCGGACGGTATGGAGGTGCGGAGGCGAAGCTCTCTTTCGTTCCGGAGCGCCGGAAGCGTCCGAGAAGGGCGCTCACGGCGTCGGGTCAGAGCACCACGATTTCGTCGAGGAAGAGCCAGCCGCCCGGCGTGCCGTTCGAGCGGGCCACGCAGCGCAGGTAGCGCGCCGAGGTGCGGCCCGTGTAGGCGAAGGTCTTGAAGAGCAGGTCGGGGCACTCCGTCGAGATGTCGTTGCGCACCGTGGTCAGCCGCTCGAAGTGCTCGCCGTCCTGCGAGGCGTAGATTTCCACCTCGGAGGGCACCCAGACGTAGGGGCCCTTCGACTGCATGAAGGTGAGCCCCACGTAGTGCACCTCGGTCGGCTCCTCGAGGTCGACCGTCACGTCGACGTCCGAGTTGAGGAAACCCTGCCAGCGGCGGTCTCCGTAGGTCCATCCGCCAATCATGCCGTCGGTGAGCGTCGTCTCGCCCGCGGCGGCATACTTCTCGTGCCACGGCGTGCGGTACTCCACCCGCTTGCCGCGCGCCAGATGCTCCTTGGGTTCGAGGCTCTCGGGCCGCTCGCCGTATTCATGCTCCAGGTCGAAGGGGTTGTAACCTTCCTCGCGGAGCCACTCGACGGCGCCCAGTGCCCGGCGCCGGAAGTCGTCGTAGTCGCGTCGCTCGGGAAGGCTCCATCCCGCCTCGGCAATGGCCAGCACGCGGGGGTAGAGCATGTATTCGACGTGTTCGGGCGTGGGGATGTATTCGGTCCAGAGGTTGGCCTGCACGCCCAGCAGACGGGCCTGCTCTTCGGGCGTCAGCTCGGGGAAGCTCATCTCGAAGGAGTAGACCTTGCGCAGGGGCGTATAGCCGCCGATGGAGAGCGGCTGGGTGAAGGGGGCATCCTGCGCATAGTCCAGGTAGCAGTACTCGCCCGGCGTCATGATGGCGTCGTGGCCCGCGCGGATGGCCTTCAGCCCCCCTTCAGCGCCGCGCCACGACATCACCGTGGCGTTGGGGGCCAGCCCTCCGTCGAGAATCTCGTCCCAGCCCAGCAGCCGGCGGTCGTGGTCGTTCAGGAAGCGCTCGATGCGGTGCACCAGATAGCTCTGCAGCCCGTCCACGTCGGCGATACCCTCGGCCTTCATGCGGGCCTGGCACTTCGGGCAGCTCTTCCAGGCGCCCTTGCCCGCCTCGTCGCCGCCGATGTGGATATACTCCGAGGGGAAGAGCTCCATGACCTCGGTCAGAACCCCTTCGAGGAATTCGAAGGTCTGCTCGTTGCCCGGGCAGAACTCCGAGTTGACGTAGGGCTTGCCGGCGCACGAGAGCTCGGGATAGGCGGCCAGCACCTCCTCGCTGTGGCCCGGCATCTCAATCTCGGGAATCACCGTGATGTGGAGCCGGCGGGCATGTTCGACAATCTCGCGGATATCCTCCTGGGTGTAGAAGCCGCCGTGGGCCTGCGGGTCCGAGGCCTCGCAGTAGTGGCGGTCGGCCGACCACCAGTCGAGCCACGTCCGGTAGGGGCGCCATGCGGCGAACTCCGTCAGACGGGGATAGCGCTTGATTTCAAGGCGCCACCCGGCACCGTCGGTCAGGTGGAAGTGCAGCCGGTTGAACTTGAAGTGCGCCATGGCATCCAGCTGCTTGAGTACGAACTCCTTCGACTGGAAGTTGCGGCTCACGTCGAGCATGATGCCGCGGTAGGGGAAGCGGGGGGCGTCCTCCACCCGGCAGCAGGGGATGCGCCACGAACCATCGGTCTGCTTCCCGGCCAGCTGCAGCAGCGTCTGCAGGGCGTAGAAGGCGCCCGCTTCGCTGCGCGCCTCGACGTTAATCCGCCGGGGAGTCACCTCGAGCGTGTAGCCCTCTTCGGCTGCTACCCGGCGCGGGTCGATGCGCAGCGTGAGCGCGCCGCCTCGGGGCGCTTCCTTGAGTGCGAAGGGGAGCGAGGCGATATACTGGGCGAGTTCGCCTTCGCGCGCGGCCCCCGTCAGGGAGAAGGTAGCGCCGGAGGTCAGCCGGTATTCGCCCGGCTGCTCCGTGAAGGAGGCTGGAGCCGGAATGACAGGGTGGCCCGATGCGGGCAGGAGTGCGGCCGTCAGGAGCGCGGCCAGCAGCAGTGCAAGTCGTTTCATGGGGGTGTCGGGTTGGGTTATTCGACTACGATTTCATCGACGAAGAGGTAGCCCTTCTTGCCGTGGGCGCCGTGCCATGCGGGAATCTCGCCGACGGTCTGGGCCTCGACGCGCAGGTAGCGGGCCGACGTTTCGGGGAAGGTCACCGTGTAGCTCTTCAGCCCGTCGGGGTCGGCGGCCGTCTCCATCGGGATGTCAAGCGAGCCGGCGTCGGTGAAGTGCTCGCCGTCCTCCGAGACGCTGGCCTTGAGCGCCAGCGGCGCGAAGATGTCCATGCCCTTCTGGACGAGCGTGCCCAGACGCACCGAAGCGTACGAGGCCCCCTGCATGTCGATGGTCACGACCATCGGGTCGCCGAACCAGCCGGTCCAGTCGCCGTTCGAGTAGGTGAAGTCGCTCTCGAAGCCGTCGACGAGCGTTTGGGGGGCGCCGTAGAGGTAGTTGTCGCGTGGCTGCGTGTTGAGGACGATGGGGTGGGCGAGCGCCTTGTTGGCCGTGAAGAGACGCGTGTAGGGGCGCACCTCGATGTTGTCGCGCAGGGCGATGGCCTGGAGCGTGCAGCCGGTGCGGATTTCAATCGGGGCGGTGTAGCGCGTGCTCTTGTCCGTGGGCTCCGAGCCGTCGAGCGTGTAGTAAATCGGGGCGTCGCCCTGCGTGAAGAGGGTCACCTCGACGCATCCCTTTTCGGGGTTGTTCCGCGTCTGGGCGCTCACTCCGAAGACATTTTTGGCGAAGTTGTATCCCCGCGCGCGGTAGATGTCGGTCAGGTGGGAGAGGCTTCCCAGGAAGCGCTCCCACGAGCGGTTGTCCGCCCGGCACCACTGCACCTCGGCAAGGGCCGCCTCACGCGGCAGCAGCATGTATTCGAGCTGCGACGAGGTGGGAATGTATTCGGTCCAGAGGTTGGCCTGCACGCCCAGGATGTGCGCTGCCTCCTCGGACGTGAGCTCTCCCTCGAACGAGGGGTCGAACTCGTAGACGCGCTCCACGGGGATGTAGCCGCCGATGGCCAGCGGCTCGTTCTCGACGTCGCGCGCCTGATAGTAGTCGAAGTAGAGGTGCGAAGTGGGGGTCATGATAACGTCGTGGCCCATCTTGGCGGCCTTGATACCCCCTTCGGTTCCGCGCCACGACATGACCGTTGCGCTGGGCGAGAGTTCGCCCTCGAGAATCTCGTCCCAGCCGATGATGCGGCGGCCGTGGTCGGCGAGGAACTTTTCGACGCGCTTCGTCACGTAGCTCTGGAGGTAGTGCTCGGCCTTGAACTCGGCGTCATCCTTGAGTCCGAGCGCGCGGATGCGGGCCTGGCACTTGGGGCACTGCTCCCAGCGCTCCTTGGGGCACTCGTCGCCGCCGATGTGGATGTACTCCGAGGGGAAGAGCTCCATGACCTCGGTCAGAACCCCCTCGAGGAACTCGAAGGTCTTGTCGTTGCCGGCGCAGAGCACCTCCTTGGCCACGCCCCATTCGCCCCACACCTCGTAGGGGCCGCCCGTGCAGCCCAGCTCGGGGTAGGCGGCCAGTGCGGCGAGCATGTGGCCCGGGAGGTCGATTTCGGGAATCACCGTGATGCCGTTCTCGGCGGCGTAGGCCACCACGTCGCGCACCTCATCCTGCGTGTAGTATCCGCCGTAGGGGGTGTTGTCGGAGGAGCCCCACTGCTTGCCGACCATCGTATGGCGGCGGACGGAGCCCACCTCCGTCAGACGGGGGTAGCGCTTGATTTCGAGGCGCCAGCCCTGGTCGTCGGTCAGGTGCCAGTGCAGCGTGTTGAGCTTGTGCAGCGCCATGATGTCGATGACGCGCTTCACCTCGTCGACCGGGAAGAAGTGGCGCGAGACGTCGAGGTGCTGTCCGCGGTAGGCGAAGCGGGGTGCATCCTCGATGCGGAGGCAGGGCATCGTCCATGCGACGGTCTCGGCGGCCGGTCCTTCGCCGTAGATGGCCACGGGCAGCAGCTGCTTCATCGTCTGGATGGCATAGAGCACGCCGCGCTGCGACGAGGCGCGCACCGTCACCAGCCGGCGCGTGACATCCAGACCGTAGCCCTCGGCCGGCTGGAGCGAATCGTAGAGGAAGAGGAATCCCTCCGCTGCGGAGTCTCCCGCGCTCATCTCCGACGGCTGGCCGCTGGTCGCCTCAAGCTGTTCGGCGAAGTGCCCGACGGCCTTGCGGGCCGCCTCGTCCAGCTGCGGGTCACAGGTGAAGGGTGCCCCTGCGGCGTGGAACTCGCCCGAGCGGGGTTCGAGCGAATTGGGATAGGGAATCAGGTCGTAGCTCCGGGTGTTGCCGGCGCATGCCGCCAGAAAGAGGCAGCACGACAGAAGGGTAGTCAGTCTGTTCATTAGGGTTTTGAGTTTGGTTGCTGCGCGGAGGCAGATGGTGCAAATATACGAAAAGGTAATGATATACCAAATTACACAAAGGTGGGATAGGCTTTGAAAAGTAGGGTCACATAAAGCGCGACCCTACTCCGAGGAGATAATTATCTCAATCTGCCAATGGGTTTCATGGTACGAACCCCATTACGGTAAACTGAAAGATAAATTACCTTACCTCTCGTTACAATCTGCACTTTCATAGCTGCAAACTTTCAAAATTTATACTTCTAAAAGAGCCGATGGCTCCCCTTATTAGCCATCGTCAGCATGAAGTAAGAAAGTAACGTGGAGCAAAAGTAACTTTATTCTTTCAAACATCAAAGTTTATGTCTATCTTTGTAGCGTATCGAGAATATCGGTACGCTTTTTTGATGGCATTTAGGCTATTGCGTTCACGGTAAAACGACCAAAATTTACAATACGAACAAGCAATAGGCACAATGAATGCCCTCGCTTTATGGCGTGGGTGTGCTTATGTTCGTATAGGTGCTTGGTCGTACCTTCCGTGAATAGGCACGACCCACGTTCCTTTTTGGTTAAACGGTTGCCATCTGTTGGCTGGCACTTTGAGTGTGAAATATTGTTTAACTAAAAAGGCTAATATGAAATCAAATCGTCTTTTTTGGGTACTTAGTTGTACTTGGTTATTGTCGTTATGTGTTGGATGTTCAAACAACGACCGGAAATCAGAAAAATGCGACTTTTATTTAGCATACGAGTATGCGTATAAGCCGCAAAATATTGAATCAGTTGATGGTATACCTCAAATATTTGGATTTGATATTAAAGGTGATAAGAAAGATGGGCAACAGCTCGTATTAAAATACGCAGATGGTAAAAAGGAGGTAGTAGACATCAAATTCATTGTGACACCATACATGGTTAAAAATTCCCCGGAGATTAAAGCAATGTTGGATTATAATACGCTATCAAAGTTGGATAAGCTGCCAAATAATGTGGCTATCATATCATTAAATAATGGAAATTCGTTGCATGTTAATGTAGATGGGAAAGAGTGTAGTTACATTGTAGGAGGCACGATCATAAATTATCCTATTGATATTAGAAGATTGCTAATGTCGGCAAAAGATGAAATGTCAAATATGCCTTTTTAATTACTCTAATCTTGTATCTATATGAAACAGAAACTGGCTGTTAATCCAAAAGGTAGCGGGATAAAGACGACAAAAGTATGTGCTAAAATCTTCAAGACTATTGGCATAATTTCTTTCGTTCTGTCGGGTATAGGTTTTGTGAGTTTTATAGTGCATAATGGCGATGAAGAAATCGGATTCCAAGCCCTTATGTTTTTAGTATCAGGATATGCAAACATTGTGCTCTATGTGATTTTCCAAGTATTGCATTCTGTTGCCACGAACGCGCTATTCAAACGCGCTATTATGGAGCAAGAGTATGAGTTCGATATATTAGAAGACGATGTAAAATAAAATGTAAGGCGGATGAATATAACAATGGCTGGCTAATATGTGGCCAGCCATTGTTATTACTACTTCTACTTATTATCTTTGCTCGGATTGTAGTCCAGAGCCTTCTTCAAACTGCCATCAAATGATGATAATGTATTCTGCTTTGCCTCAACCAATGTTGAATCAGTGAGTTTTTTTGCTGATTTAACAAAATCATATCTATCTAATATCTGCTTTTGCTCTTTTGCCATTTCTAATAGGATATGAGCTCGCTGCCTACGTTCTATCCCCCGCTTAATAAGCGATGAATTAAGAGTTTCTAAGTTGGATAATATGGCCAATTCGTTGATGCTTGCCATATCTCGTATATTCTCCCCATTTAATACTCTTTGGGGATTTGCGTCTCTCCATTGTTTGGCCGTACATCCGAACATTATAATGTTGAGCATATCGGCTTCATCTGCATATATCCATTCTTTTTTTTGGGATATGCTCATTTTAGGTATGATATACTTATTTATGGCATCAGTATGAATATGATAATTCGCCTTTGATAATATTCTCTTTACATTCCACTCAATATTGTATTGGTTACTCTCTATTTCTTTTAATCTCTGATACTCCTTTACTATATATAATTGGAATACAGGGCTAATCCACATTCCGAAGTTAAATGCTATGTCTTTGTGAGCATAGGTGCCACCATATCGCCCTGTTTTTGCTATTATACCAATAGCGTTAGTTCTTTGGCTCCATTCTTTAACGCTTATCTTGAAGCTATTAAGACCTGCCTTTTCTTTAATTATGGCGAATTCGCCATAATTAAAGTTAGGATTATTTATACATTCCCAAGCTCCAATATATTCAAGTGTATTTCTGTTTCTAAGCCAGTCACTTATGAAAAAATCTCCATCCTTTGCCTTTACCATATCGGTAAGGCTTATATAATCCTCTTCATTATTTTTAGTGATGGATATATCTATCCCTTGCACTGTAATTGTTGTAGTTTTTTTAGCCATATATCAGTTCTTTATAGGTTAAACGATGTTCGGTATTTTGAAGGAGTAAATCGAATCTCCCTCGTTCGGAATGATGTCTGGTGTTGTATCTGAACACAAACTCATCCACATATTTCTGAAGGTGCTGCTTTGAAGTGAAATGATAGATTCCTATTATTCCTCGTTTCAACAGCGACCAAAAACCTTCTATTGTATTCGTATACACATGCTCCCGGACGTACTCACTCATCTTATGCTTGACAATTTCATGTTGGAACAGATTTTTGATAGAGTTATATCCCCACCATTCGTCAGTGTATACGATAGCGTTCTTAACGTATTTAATAGTCTCTTTGGTCAAAGTATCGCAGGTGGTATCCGGAACGACCTTCGCGTTTAATTTACCTTTCCGCTCTACCATGCCAAATACGGGCGTCTTATCTTTAATGCTACGTCCTCGGGCATTTTTGGACTTCTTGTCGGCGTGACGATTCTTATTCTTGCCTCCGACGTATGTCTCATCCATTTCGACGGTATTGTTCAAGTCATTGTTATTCTCAATACCGAAACAGTTCCGAATACGCTGTAACATGAACCACGCCGTCTTTTGCGTAACATCTATGTCCCGTGATAATTGATACGAAGATATGCCTTTTTTGTGGGAAGTAACAATCCATATCGCCGCAAACCATTTCCTCAACTCAATCTTTGTTCCGTCGAAAAGAGTATTGGTCTTCACATTGAAATATTTTCCTGTGTTTTTACAGCGATATTTGTTATCTTTGCATTTGTAGACTTTGGATGTAGAATCAAACGGACTAATTACAACTCCGCCCCACCTAAGTTCCTCAAGATGGTCAATGCAACTTTGCTCATCCGGGAATGCGGAGAATAGTTCGAATAGAGAATTGAAGTCCTTGCTTACCATGTTTTTATTCTTATCTCACCACGAAGATAAGAATAAAATTACATCAAACCAAATATTTGGTGTAAAATTGTATATTATTACCTACGAAAATATGGCCGGAGGGCCAAACCTTTCCGGACGCTTTTCGTCCGGCGTCGGCCGATTCCCGGGCGTAGATGACGCCGCGTTGCGATTTTTTCGCTATTTTTGAAGTCCCGATGTTGCCGCATCGCCCGCTTTGCGCCCGACCTTCCGGGCCGGGGAGGCGGCAATGGAGGGATGATTGACCTCCGAACCCAAAAACCGCTTCGATGAAACATCTCTTTCCGCTTCTTCTGCTGCTTGCCGGCGCCTGCTCCCGCGTGGAGGCGCCCGCACCCGTAGGTCCCGTGCCCGATGCCCGGCAACTGGCCTGGCAGCGCCTCGAAACCTACGCCTTCGTCCACTACGGACTCAACACCTTCAACGACATGGAGTGGGGCTACGGCAATACGCCCGCCTCGACCTTCGACCCCGCGGCTCTGGACTGCGACCAGTGGGTCCGCACGCTCAAGGCGGCCGGCATGAAGGGGGTCATGCTGACGGCCAAGCACCACGACGGCTTCTGCCTCTGGCCCTCGGCCTATACCGACTACAGCGTGAAGAGCTCGCCGTGGCGCGATGGAAAGGGCGACCTGGTGCGTGAGCTCTCCGACGCCTGCCGCCGTCACGGGCTGCGTTTCGGCATCTACCTCTCGCCCTGGGACCGCCACCACGCCGAGTATGGCCGCGAGGCCTACGTGGAGTACTTCCACAACCAGAAGCGCGAGCTGCTGACAAACTACGGCCCTCTGTTCGAGTACTGGTTCGACGGTGCCAACGGCGGCGACGGCTGGTATGGAGGCGCCGACGAGCGGCGCAGCATCGACGCGCGGAGCTACTACCGCTACGAGGAGGCCCGGGAGACGATTCGCTCGCTGCAGCCCGAGGCCGTCATCTTCGGCGGCACGTGCGCCGACATCCGCTGGATTGGCAACGAGGAGGGCTGGGCCGGCCAGACCAACTGGAGCTTCGTCAAGGGGGCGGGTGACCAGAACGTCAACGACTTCACGCACGGCGAGCGCGACGGCGACCACTGGCTGCCCGGCGAGGTTGATGTCTCGATTCGACCCGGGTGGTTCTACCATCCGCGCGAGGATACCCAGCTGAAGAGCCTCTCGCAGCTGGTCGACATCTACTACCAGAGCGTGGGACGCAACGCCAACCTGCTGCTCAACTTCCCGGTCGACCGCTCGGGACGCATCGCGGCGGCCGACTCGGCCCGCATCGTCGCGTGGCGGCAGACGCTCGACGCCGAGTTCGCGCACGAGCTGTTGGCCGGAGCCGACGTCGAGGCCGACAACGTGCGCGGCGGTGCGCGCCGCTTCGCACCCGGCCGCACGACCGACGGCGACTGGGAGAGCTACTGGGCCACGGACGACGGCGTGACGGAGGGCGTGCTGACCTTCCGCTTCGAGGCGCCGCAGCATGTGAACCGCCTCCTGCTGCAGGAGTACATCCCGCTCGGGCAGCGCGTGGCGCGCTTCGCCGTCGAGTGGTCCGGCGACGACCGGGAGTGGCATCCGGTCGAGACCGGCGAGGAGCTGACGACCATCGGCTACAAGCGCATCATCCGCTTTGCGGGGGTCACGTGCCGGGCCTTGCGTGTCCGTTTCGAGGAGGCGCGCGGTCCGCTCTGCATCTGCAACGTCGAGGCCTACGACGCCCCCGTGCTGCTCGAGGAGCCGCGCATCGTGCGCGACGGCAGCGGCATGGTGACGCTCCGGGCGGGCGACCGCGGCGCCGAAATCCGCTATACGACCGACGGCACGCAGCCCGATGGCTCGTCGCCGCGTTACGAGGCCCCCTTCCTGCTGCCGGACAAGGGCGAGGTGCGGGCGCTGGTCCGTGACCCGCAGAGCGGCCGCATGAGCGAGGTTGCGGCCCGCCGTTTCGACATCCCCTGCGGCTCGTTCCGCGTCCGTGAACTGGAGCCCGGCGAGCAGGCCAAGATGTTCGACGGCGATGTCACGACGGCGGCCTACCTGCCCCGGGGCCTGAGGAGCTGCACGATTGACATGGGGTGCGAGCGGAGCCTTACGGGGTTTGCCTATACGCCCGACGCCGGGCGCTGGGGCAGCGGCGTGGTCACGCACTACCGGCTGTTGCTCGACGGCCGCAAGGTGGCCGAGGGGGAGTTTTCGAACATTGTGAACAATCCGGTGGAGCAGCTGGTTGAGTTCGCTCCGCAGCGGGGCCGCGTGCTCCGCTTCGAGGCGTGCGCGCTTGCCTCGGGCGACGCCCCCTCCATCGCCGAATTCTCCGTCAGGACCGAATAGGGTATACCCTTCCCCGGAGCGTCAAGCGCCCGGAGCCGAGCAGGCTCCGGGCGCTTTTTTCGTTCTGCGGGAGAGGGGCGTATGGCGGGGCGCCGTTTGCCCGGTTTGCGAATGTCGCCGTATGAGGCTTTTCTCCGAGTTGCGCTCCGAGTTGCATCCCGGGTGGCGCAAACGTTCCGTTTGAGCGGGAAAAAGGTTGCTGAGTAAAAAAAATATAGGAAAGAAAGACTCTTTTTTTTACGCCTGCTAAAACGTTTAATCTGAAATTGTGATGGCCATTTTGAGGTGAGGCGGTCCTTGATGTCCCGGTCGGGGTATTTGTTTTATTTAGAAAGAATGGTATATTTGTTTTGCGGCGTATGTCAAAATTAAAAAACGGGCCGAGTGTACGTTGAAAAAAACGAGCATAATAGAGATAATTTTTTAAAATAAATAAAAACCGAAGCCTATTATGAACAAACACGCAAAAAACTTCACCGATTGTCGGAAAAACGGAACCAAACCCTCATGGTTCCGGCTTTTTCCATGATTCACCCAAACAGTATGCTTATGTTTAATTTTAACGGTCTTAATTATGTGGAAATCGATTAAGTTAATGCTCGCCACGTGCTGTGCGGCCCTTGTCGTCGGCATATTCGGTGCATTCGCCCAGAACGGAGGCGAAAACTCCGTCCAGGGTATCGTCAAGGACGCCGCCGGCCCGATTGTCGGTGCGACGGTCATCACGCAGGACGGTTCGTCGGGTACGACGACCACCATGGACGGAAGCTTCACCCTTTCGCGGGTCAAGCCGGGCGACGTGATTGTCATCTCGTTCATCGGCTACCAGACCCAGGAGATTCCCTACGTCGGACAGACGATGCTCGACGTGACGCTCCAGGAGGAGGCTACGGCCCTCAACGCCGTCGTCGTAACGGCCATGGGTATCAAGCGCGAGGAGAAGGCGCTGTCGTATAACGTGCAGCAGGTCAAGTCCGATGAAATCACGACGGTCAAGGATGCCAACTTCATGAATTCGATGGTGGGCAAGGTGGCCGGTGTGACCATCAACTCGTCGGCCGTCGGCGCCGGCGGTTCGGCCCGCGTGGTGATGCGCGGTACCAAGTCGCTGACCAAGAGCAACAACGCCCTCTACGTGATTGACGGTATCCCGATGTTCAACACCTCGACCGGCGCCTCCGACATCTCGGTGCTCTCCGACCAGCCCGGTTCGGACGCCGTTGCCGACCTTAACCCCGAGGACATCGAGTCCATCAACATGCTGACGGGTCCCTCGGCAGCCGCCCTCTACGGTTCGGATGCCGCCTCGGGCGTGGTGCTCATCAACACCAAGCGCGGAACGAAGGACAAGACGACGGTCACCTACTCGAACAACACGACCTTCTCGCTGCCCTACATGATGCCGAAGTTCCAGAACAGCTACGTCAACGCGGCCGGCGCACTCGAGAGCTGGGGCGCCAGACAGCACAGCAGCTACAACCCCGAGGACTTCTTCAACACGGGAACCAACGTCATCAACTCGGTGGTCTTCACGACGGGTACCTCGCGGAACCAGACCTACGTCTCGGCCTCGACGACCAATACCTCGGGTCTGCTGCCCAACACGAAGTACGAGCGCTACAACTTCACCTTCCGCAACACGTCATCGTTCCTCAAGGACAAGCTGACGCTCGACCTGGGCGGCAGCTACATCATCCAGAACGACCGCAACCTTACGGCCCAGGGACAGTACTACAACCCGCTGACGTCGCTCTACCTCTTCCCGCGCGGCGACAACTTCGACGAGGTGCGCAACTTCGAGCGCTACAAAGCGGCACGTGAGGTCTACGAGCAGTACTGGCCCTACACCACGGCCGGTATCGGTCTGCAGAACCCCTACTGGGTGGCCTACCGCATGGTGCGCGAGAACAACAAGAAGCGCTACATGTACAACGCCACGCTCAAGTATCAGATTACCGACTGGATGGACATCTCGGGACGTGCCAAGGTCGACAACACGACCAACCGCTACACGTTCAAGAAGTACGCCACGACGGATGCCATCTGGGCCAGCGAGAACGGCGGCTATCAGGACGAGCAGAGCACCTACCAGAGCTTCTACGGCGACGTGATGCTCAACATCAACAAGACGTGGAACGACTGGTCGCTGTCGGCCAACATCGGCGGCTCGATTAACGACCAGCGCTACCAGATGATTGGCCATGCGGGCAACCTGCGTGACGCCAACCTCTTTGCCGTCCACAACCTCGACTACACGACCAAGTACAAGCCCAAGCAGGCCGGCTGGCACGACCAGGTTCAGTCGGTGTTCGCCAACGTCGAGGTGGGCTGGCGCTCGATGCTCTACCTGACCGTTACGGGCCGCAACGACTGGGATTCGCGCCTGGCCGGTTCGAAGGAGTCGTCGTTCTTCTATCCTTCGGTGGGTCTTTCGGCCGTCGTTTCGAACATGTTCGACGCTCCGCGCTGGCTCTCCTTCCTGAAGGTGCGCGGTTCGTATGCCGAGGTGGGTAGCGCCTTCGACCGCTTCCTGACGCGTTCGTCGTATCCCTTCAACGAGGAGTCGAAGAACTGGGAGACGCTCGCACGCTATCCGGTCTACGAGCTGAAGCCCGAGAAGACCAAGTCGTGGGAGGTCGGTGTGAACGCCAAGTTCCTCAACAAGATTTCGTTCGACTTCACCTACTACCGTTCGCACACCACCAACCAGACCTTCAACGTGCCGCTGTCGGCATCGTCGGGTTACGACTACGTGCCCATCCAGAGCGGTGACATCCAGAACCAGGGTATCGAGATGGGCATCGGCTACAACAACAAGTGGGGTGACTTCACCTTCAGCACCAACTACAACTTCACGTGGAACCAGAACAAGGTGATTCGCCTGGGCGGCGGCGTCGTGAACCCCGCAACGGGCGAAGTGGTCGAGATGGAGACCTGGGAGCAGGGCAACTTCGGCAACCTCGACGCCCGCGTCATCCTCAAGGAGGGCGGCTCGATGGGCGACGTCTATGCCGCGCACGTGCTGGCCACCGATTCGAACGGCAACATCAAGGTTGACCCGCAGACCGGAGCCATCTCGATGATGGCCAAGGATGTGAAGCTGGGTTCGATTCTTCCCGACTTCAACATGGGCTGGAGCAACAACTTCGACTACAAGGGCATCAATCTGGGTGTGACCTTCTCGGCCCGCATCGGCGGTATCGCCCTCTCGAGCACCGAATCGTTCCTCGACCAGTACGGCGTATCGGAGCGTTCGGGCAGGGCGCGCGACAACGGCGGCGTGCCGGTCAACTACGGCAAGGTCGATGCCAAGACCTACTATCAGGGAATCGCCGGCTACGGCGCCTACTACGCCTACAGTGCGACGAACGTCCGTCTGCAGGAGCTCTCGCTGGGATATACGCTTCCCGCAAAGTGGTTCCGCGACAAGGTGCGGATGACCGTTTCGTTCGTGGGCCGCAACCTGTGGATGATTTACTGCAAGGCTCCGTTCGACCCCGAGGTGACCGCTTCGACGGCGAACAACTACTACCAGAGCTACGATTACTTCATGCTCCCGAGCACGCGTAATTTAGGTTTCAGCGTCAAACTCCAATTCTAAAAAATGTTCCCGATTATGAAAAAGGTATTGAAATATATTGTAGGCGTTGCTTTGCTGCCGCTGGCCTTAGCCGGATGTACCAGCAACTTCGACGAATACAACACCAACCCCTACGAACCGACGACGCTCGACGTCCGTCAGTTCTTCGCGGAGATGCAGGACTGCTTCGCGTCGCCCGAAGAGAACCCCTACCAGCGGAACGCTACCTTCTGGGCCTGTTTCGGCGGATACATCACCGCGCCGCACAGCTGGTCGCGTTCGACGCTCTATTCGACCTGGAACATCGACGACGACTGGAACAAGTGGACCGTCGACTGGTATTACACCAAGTTCTATCCCTCCTATTTCCAGGTGGAGAACTACACCGAGAAGCAGGGCCAGTACTATGCGCTGGCGGTGCTGCACCGCGTGGCCGTGATGCAGTATGTGCTCAACCTCCAGGGCCCGCTGCCCTATTCGCAGGTGACCAACGGCAAGTATGCCGTCCCCTACGACGACGAGAAGACGGCCTGGCACAAGATGTTCGACGACCTGGATTTCGCCATCGCCGAGCTCTCCAACGCCATCGACCCCAACTACCGTCCGATGTCGGGCTACGACCGTGTCTACAACGGTGACTATGAGAAGTGGGTCAAGTTCGCCAATTCGCTCAAGCTGCGCATGGCCATCCGCATCTCGGGCGTCGATGCCGAGTACGCCAAGCAGCAGGCCCTGTCGGCCGTCAACCATCCCATTGGCGTGATGACCTCGAACAGTGACAGCGCTTATGACAACCTCAACGGTCGTTTCCCGAACGGTTTCTACCAGGTGGGTACGGGCTGGGGCGAGGCTCGTCTGAATGCCTCCATCACCGCCTACATGAACGGCTACGAGGACCCGCGTCGCGAGAAGCTCTTCACCGAGGCTACCGTTGCCGACACCTCCGGCTACATCGGCGTGCGTTCGGGCATCGCCGGCGCCAACAAGGCCGACTTTGCCGAGTACTCCCAGTGGAACGTAACCTCGACCACCCCCATCCCCTTCTTCGTTGCCGCCGAGGTGGCCTTCCTGCGTGCCGAGGGTGCGCTGCTGGGCTGGGACATGGGCGGCACGGCACAGCACTGGTATGAGGAGGGTATCCGTCTGGCCTTCTCCGAGGTGGGAGCCCAGGGTGCCGAGGACTACATCGCCAACAGCACGGCCAAGCCGGGCAACTACGTCGACCCGAAGAACAGCGCCTACAACTACAATAACCGCAGTACGATACCCATTGCCTGGAGCGCCGTTTCGTCCAACGAGGAGCACCTCGAGCAGATTATCACCCAGAAGTGGATTGCCAACTTCCCCAACGGACTCGAAGGGTGGTGCGACTTCCGTCGCACGGGTTATCCCTACCTCTTCCCGGCCTACAACAACCAGTCGACGCAGGGCGTGACCAACGAGCGCCAGCAGCGCCGTCTGCGCTTCTCGCTCTCGGAGTACCAGACCAACAACGCGAACGTGACGGCGGCCGTCGGCATGCTGAGCAACGGTCAGGATTCGGACAACACCGACCTGTGGTGGGCCAAGAAGAATTGAGTATAAACCTTAGATTCGAACAAGACTATGAAAAAGAAGATATTGAATCTGGGCATCCTGGCATTTGCCGTGGCGCTTGTGGCGGGCTGCAGCGACTGGACCGAAGCGGAGCCCAACAACTACTTCGAACCTCGCCCCGCCGAGTATTACGAGCAGCTGCGCGAGTGGAAGAAGACCGACCATTCGGTGACCTTCGGCTGGTTCGGCAACTGGACCGGTCAGGGTGCGTCGCCCGTCAACTGTCTGATGGGTCTGCCCGACAGCGTCGATTTCGTCTCGATGTGGGGCAACTGGTATGGCCTTTCGCCCGAGAAGTGGGCCGACAAGCGCGAAGTGAAGAGCAAGAAGGGCACGCGTGTGACCATCTGCTTCATCGTGGCCAACTGCGGTGACCAGACGACTCCCCAGTCGGTGCGCGACAACTGGCAGGCCAACGGCTTTGCCAGCGAGGATGCGGCGGTGAAGGACTTCTGGGGCTGGGTGGACGGCGACCAGGCCGCCATCGATGCCGCCATCGCCAAATATGCAAAGTCGATTGTCGATACGATTGACAAGTACGACTGGGACGGCTTCGACTTCGACTACGAGGCCAACTACGGTTCGCCGGGCAACATTGCCGGTCCGTACCTCGGCGACTCGGGCGACCCCGAAACGAACCGCCAGCGCACGAACTTCCTGACCTTCGTCAAGGAGCTGGGCAAGTACCTCGGACCCAAATCGGGAACGGACCGCCTGCTGGTCATCGACGGCGAACCGCAGAACATGCATCCCGATGCGCGTGACTACTTCGACTACTACATCATCCAGGCCTACGCCTGCTACTCCTACTCGAATCTGGACTCCCGCTACGAGAAACTGCTCCGGGGTCTTGAGGTCGGGGACGACGAGGCGCTCAAGCAGATGGTGACCGAGCGGTTGATTTGGTGCGAGAACTTCGAGAGCTACGCTGCCGACGGCGGTGTGACCCACACCACGCGCGACGGCCAGACGGTCAATTCGCTCAAGGGCATGGCCATGTGGGAGTCGCAGTACGGCTACCGCAAGGGCGGTGTCGGAACCTACCACATGGAGTATGAGTACAGTCTTGCCGGCCACTCGATTGAGTACCCCTATCTGCGTGAGGCTTCGGCCATCATGAATCCTCCCATGAAATAACAAAGCGAGCAAAAGGTTATGAAAAAGAACAGAATCTATATCGGATTAGCCCTCTGCCTGGCGGCCGTGCTGGGTACGGGGTGCGAAGATGCCAATTACGATACGATTGACAACGGGCTCTACATCAAGGAGGCATTCAGCTCCAAGGGCCTCACGTCGAGCAAGATTACGGTCGATGCCGAGGATGTGACGGTGACGCTTACCCCGTCGCTTTCGCGTCCGCTCTCGTCGGATGTTACGGTGAAGCTGGAAATCGACCCGACGCTGCTCGAGACCTACAATGCGGCCAATGCAAGCAGCTATCAGGTGCTTCCGGCCGAGTACTATGAGATGCCGGCCGAGGGTGTCATCCAGGCCGGATTCACCAGCGGTGACGCGATGGTCATCACGGTGAAGCCCTTCGAGGCGGAGGATGGCGCCCAGTATGCCCTGCCGCTCAAGGTCGTTTCGCCGCAGATGAACTCGCTGCCCTCTTCGTCGAAGTACCTGGTGCTCTGCGACCAGCCTCTTGTCCAGTCGGTTCCCTACATGGACTACACGTCGCACCTCAAGTGCGAGCCGCTTGACGGAAGCGGCGAGATGGCCCGCAACTGGGGACTCAGCCTCAACGAGTGGTCGCTCGAATTCTGGGTATGGATGGACGGCTTTGCCATCAACAACCAGGCGCTCTTCGACTCGAACGACATCTACATCCGCTTCGGTGATGCGATGATTGACTTCGACCTGCTGCAAATCAAGACGCTCGGCACGCAGGTGAATACCGTATCGCACTTCACGCCCGAGACGTGGACGCATGTGGCCATTACCTTCGATACGGCCGGTTTGCTGACGATTTATGTCAACGGTGTGAAGGATGTGACGCTCCAGACCAAGGGCGGTTCGGTTCCCGTGGACTACCTCCAGATGGTATGCTCGGGTGCCACCTACTTCCGCAACCATTGCATGATGGCGCAGGTCCGCTTCTGGAAGAAGTGCATCTCGGCCAGCCAGATTGAGTCGAACCGCTACTACTCGATTGCGCCGACCGACGACATGGTGGGTTACTGGCGCATGGACGAGGGCAGCGGCGACATCTGCAGCGACTGCACCTCGAACGGTCGTCATGCCCATGCCAGCGCTCCGCTGACGTGGCGTGAGAACCAGCGTTTCGACGGCAAATAGTCATTAACGGTAATGTAAATTGAAAACGGATATAAAAAAATATTGGAAATACATGGCGTTTGCAGCTGTAGCCCTCCTCGGTGTGGGGGCTGCGGCCTGCAGCGACGACGAAGGGGACACCTCGTGGTTTGAAACATACGCTTACATGGTGCCCGAGCATCTTGGTATCCTCGACAAGTCGGTGACGCTCAGCCATACGGCTGCGGGCATCACGGGCGACGCGTCGCTGGTCTTCAGCGTCGGCCTGAACAAGGCCGCGGCGAAGGACCTGACCTTCTCGTTTGATGTTGTTGCCAGTGAGACGCTGCCTGAAAATGCGGTTGCCCTTTCGAAACAGGAGGTGACCGTTCCGGCCGGCGAGCTTGTCTCGGCTCCCGTGACACTCTCCGTTTCCGACTGGAGCTTTGCCGCCGATATGCGCGACAAGGCGGAGTATTCGATTGCCGTCTCCCTTGCGCAGACCCCGGCGTGGAGCTGGGGCGTCAGAATCTGCTGACGCTCGACATCACGAAGAACGCCTATCTGAATCTCAAGGCCGAGGCTCCGGCCAACCCCAAGCAGATTGACCGTACGAACTGGGTATGCTCGAAGATGGATGGCATCGAGGGTGACGCCAACGTATTGAAGGGCACGGCCGGCGGCGATGTGGCTTCGAACTCCGCACCCTGGTGGGTGATGGTCGACATGGCGGCAACCTACACCCTCATCGGTGCCAAGACCACCCATTGGGCTTCGGCCTTCGCTCCCACGCAGATTGAGGTGGAGACCTCGGCCGACGGGACGAACTGGACGAGCCACGGTGTGCTTGACGTCTGGGGCGGAACGCAGAACTGGAGCTTCATCGAGCCCGTGACGTGCCGCTACCTCCGTTATACGGCTCTTGCTCCGAATTCGCGCACGGACATCACCGGCATGTTCCTCTACGAGGCCCAGTAGCCAATCGGGCATTCATTCAAGGAGCCGCCTCCCGTTCGGGAGACGGTTCCTTTTTTGTTACCCTGCAGGTGCCCCGCAGGCGGCCGTATGGGGCTGTTGTACGACCTCTGCACCGTGGCGGCAGGAAGCGACGGCCGGAGGCGGCAGCGGCGGCAGAATCGCCTGTTTGGGGCCTTGGCGCCCTGTCTGACGGCAAGGAAGGCGGCTGTTGGTGTGGGGGCGGCTATTGTCGGCGCAGCACCTTCTCAAAGGCTTCGCGGTGCTCCGCTCCGTAGCGGATTTCGCCGCAGCGGACGAATCCCGCCTCGGCGAGCAGTGTGAGCATGCCGGCGTTGTCGAAGTTGGTGTCGACGCGGAAGCTGCCGATGCCGCGCGTGAGGGCCAGCGCCTCGACGCGCTGCATGAACCGGCGCGCCACGCCCTGTCGGAGCCGCTCCTCGGCCACGGCCAGCCGGTGGACCATGACGTAGGGACCCGAGGTCAGCCACCGCCCCTCGATGGCCTCGTAGGCCGGTTCGCCCTCGAAGAGCACGGCGCCGTAGGCCACCGTGAGCCCCGTCTCCGCCTCCGCAAGCAGATGGCCGTAGCCCCGCTCGATGTCGCGCAGGATGTCCGCCGCAGCGGGGTAGCCGTTCTGCCACTGGCTGCTCCCGCGGGCCCGCATGCGGGCCTGTGCCGCGCGGATAATCTCCATGATGCGCCCGAGGTCGGCCTCCGCGGCGGGCCGGAACAGAAGTTGGTCGTGTGTCATGCCGCAAAGGTAGCGATTCTTCGGCCAAGTTGCGACGAAATGGCGTGCGGAGTCTTTCTTTGTCATGACGAATCGTCCGCTTTTGTGACAATTTGTGACACACTGTGCGCTTTGGCCTTCTGGCACGGCATTTGACCATATTGGGGGCGAAGCCGCTCTGAAAGGGGCGGGTCCAAAAAAGCAAATGTTGAACTAAAATAAATAGGAGGACAAAACTATGGTACCTGCAAGACGTAACAATCAGAATTGGTTGCCGAGTATTTTCAATGATTTCTTCGACAATGAGTGGCTTGAGAAGCGCAACACGACCTCTCCGGCCGTCAACATCATCGAGAATGAGGACGAGTTCCGCATTGAGGTGGCAGCGCCGGGCATGACCAAGGAAGACTTCCATGTCGACGTCAACCCCGACAACGAGCTGGTCATCTCGATGGAGAAGAAGAACGAGGAGAAGGAGGAGGACCCCAAGAAGAAGGGTACCTACCTGCGTCGCGAGTTCTCGTACAGCCGCTTCCAGCAGAGCCTGTTGCTGCCTGACAACGTCGAGACCGAGAAGATTTCGGCCAAGGTCGAGCACGGAGTGATGACCATCGACATTCCCAAGAAGAAGGTCGAGGAGAAGGCTCCTGCATCGCGTCGCATCGAAATCAAATAATCGTCGCAGCCAAGCCGAACGAGGGAGAATTCCTGCAAGGGGATTCTCCCTTTTTTTGTGCCCTGCGGGGCCGGACCGGGAGCGGGCGGTTGCCGCGCCTTTGTCGATGCGGACCGGGCCGGAGGAGGGGGAGGTCGCTGCGGAGTTGGGCTGGGGCACGAACCGACTCATTGCCGCCTCGGGGTAGCGGGGTGGTGCACCGGGGGCGGAATTGAGCGCGGCGGCGGGGATGTCGACCGCCTGGCGCGCTTCGGCCGGAAGCGCTCCTGCGGCATCCGGCGCCCGTGCCCGACGGTTGCGTGCGGGGAACGGAAAAATTCGACCGGCAACGGCGAAAATCGGGCCGTTCGATATCAAGTTGGCGCAATTCACGCTATCTTTGAGGCCGGTTTTTGCGCCATACAGACAAACATATCCGTAACCTTACAAAGAACAATCGATGAAAGTCGGACTCTTTATCCCCTGTTATATCAACGCGCTCTACCCTCAGGTGGCGCGCGCCTCCTACGAGCTGCTCGTGCGGCTGGGGTGCGACGTGGAGTATCCGCTCGACCAGACCTGCTGCGGCCAGCCGATGGCCAATGCCGGGTTCGAGCAGGATGCCAAACCGCTGGCTGAACGGATGAACGACCTCTTCGCACGCTTCGACTACGTGGTGGCCCCCTCGGCCAGCTGCGTGGTCTTCGTCAAGGAGGGTTATCCCCGGCTGCTGGAGCACTACGACGAGCATGCCTGCGTCGATTCGCGCATCTGGGAAATCTGCGAATTCATCCACGACGTCGTCCGCCCCGAGCGGCTCGACGCCCGCTTCCCCCACCGGGTGAGCCTCCACAACTCCTGCCACGGCGTGCGCCGGCTGGGCCTTTCGTCGCCCAGCGAGCGGCACGAGCCCTACCTCTCGAAGCTGCGCGACCTGCTCGAGATGGTCGACGGCATCGAGGTCCGCGAACCCGCGCGGCGCGACGAGTGCTGCGGCTTCGGCGGCATGTTCTCCGTCGAGGAGAACGCCGTGTCGTGCGCCATGGGACGCGACAAGGTGCGCGACCACATGTCAACGGGCGCCGAATACATCACGGGCGCCGACTCCTCCTGCCTGATGCACATGCAGGGGGTCATCGACCACGAGAAGCTCCCCGTGAAGACCATCCACATTGTCGAAATTCTCAATTCGCACTCATGAGCAGCCATTCCAAAGCAGCAAAGCGGTTCGTAGCCGACGCCGAACGCATGGCGTGGCACGACCGGGCGCTTTACGCCGTGCGCGAAAAGCGCGACCGGATGGCGCATACGGTTCCCGAGTGGGAGTCGCTGCGCGAGACGGCATCCGCCATCAAACGACATACGCTCAGCCGTCTGGGCCACTACCTCGAACTCTTCGAGCGCAACGCCACGGCCAACGGCATCGAGGTCCACTGGGCCGAGGATGCCGCCGAGATGAACGCCACGGTGTGGCGCCTGGTCCAGGAGCACGGCGGGCAGAACCTCATCAAGAGCAAGTCGATGCTCTCGGAGGAGTGCGGCCTGACCCCCTACCTGCGCGAGCGCGGGGTCGATGCCGTCGAGAGTGACCTGGGCGAGCGCATCATGCAGCTGCTGAAGCTCCCCCCGAGCCACATCGTGCTGCCGGCCATCGGCGTGCGGCGCGAGGAGGTCGGCGCGCTCTTCACCCGCGAGATGGGCACCGAACCGGGCAACAGCGACCCGACCTATCTGACCCATGCGGCGCGGCGCAACCTGCGCGCCAAGTTCCTCGGGGCCGACATCTCGATGACGGGCGTCAACTTCGCCGTCGCCGAGACGGGCGCCCTGGCCGTCTGCACGAACGAGGGCAATGCCGACCTGGGCACCTCGTTCTGCGACCTGCACATCGCCATCATGGGGCTCGAGAAGGTGATTCCCGACATGCGGTCGCTGGGCGTCTTCACGCGGCTGCTGGCCCGTTCGGGTACGGGACAGCCCGTGACCACCTACACCTCGCTCTACCGCCGTCCCGCCCCCGGCAAGCGCATCCACGTCATCATCGTCGACAACGGCCGTACGGAGTGGCTGGCCAACGAGGCGCACCGCAACATGCTCAAGTGCCTGCGCTGCGGCGCCTGCATGAACACCTGCCCGGTCTATCGCCGCTCGGGCGGATACTCCTACTCCTACTTCATCCCCGGACCGCTGGGCATCAACCTCTCGATGCTGCGCTCGCCCAAGCTCCACCACGGCAACGTCTCGGCCTGCTCGCTCTGCTACTCCTGCTCGCACGTCTGCCCGGCGAAAATCGACCTGGGCGAACAAATCTACCTCTGGCGCCAGCAGCTCGACCGCGACCATCTGGCCGACCCCGCCAAGAAGGCGGCCGTCAAGGTGATGGATGTCATCATGCGCTCGCCGCGCTGCTTCTACGGCGGCATTGCGCTGGCTCGCGTGGCCGAACACCTCCCGGCGTGGATGCTCGACAACGGGTTGAATCCCTGGTGTGCTCCGGGACGTGCCATGCCCCGTTTCGCACCCCATACCTTCAATGCCCTCTGGAAGCGGGGCGGAATCGAAAAAACGACCGACCATGAATAGCAAAGCGAAGATTCTCGAGCGCATCGCCCGTGACGGCATGCCCGAATACCCCTATCCCCAGTTTGACTTCACGCCGCAGCGTTTCGACGACCGTGCGGCCACCTTCGCCGAGCGGCTCGCAGCAGCCGGGGGCCGGGCCGTATGGGCCGAGGAGGGTGAATCGCTCGCCGCAGCCGTGCGCCGCTGCTATCCCGAGGTGCGGCAGATTGCCTCGACAATGCCCGATGCCGGTGCGACGATGAATCCCGACGAGGCGGAGGATGCCCGCTCGCTGGTCGACGTCGAGCTGGCCGTTGTCGAGGGTTGCTTCGGCGTGGCCGAGAACGGTGCCGTATGGATTCGCCAGAACATCCGCCACAAGGCGCTCTACTTCGGTGCCACGGCGCTGCTCATCGTCATCCCGCGCGACGCGCTGGTCGATACGATGCACGAGGCGGTCGTGCGGCCCGAGGTGGCTGACTTCGATTACGGCTGCTTCGTCTCGGGTCCTTCGAAGACGGCCGACATCGAGCAGGCGCTGGTTTTCGGCGCCCACGGCCCCATGTCGGTGACGGTGCTGCTGCGGTAGTGCGCCGCGCGGATTGGATTTCTCGCGCGCTTTTCGTACCTTTATCGACCGAATACCGCCAACCCTTTTTCCGATGATTACAACCGAACTGTGTGCCTATACGCGTGCGGCGTGCGACGTGGCCCGCCGCTGCGGCGTGTCGCGCATCGAACTCTGCTCCGCCCCGCTCGAGGGGGGCACCACCCCCTCGGCCGCTCTGCTGCGCTACGCCCGTTCGCTCGGGGGTGTGCGGCTGAGCGTGATGATTCGTCCGCGCGGCGGCGATTTTCTCTATACCGACGACGAGGTCGAGCTGATGGCCGCCGAGATTCGCTTCGCCCGCGAATGCGGAGCCGATGGCGTGGTGCTGGGGCTGCTGACGGCCGACGGCGAGGTCGACGTGGAGCGTACGACCTGCCTGGTGCGCGAGGCGGGACCCCTCGAGGTGACCTTCCACCGCGCATTCGACATGGTGCGCGACCCGCAGCGGGCGCTCGAGGCGCTCATCGCCTGCGGCTGCCGCCGCGTGCTCACCTCGGGAGGCCGCAATACGGCGCTCGAAGGCATCGAGCAGCTGCGTGCGCTGGTCGCCCGGGCGGCCGGCCGCATCGAGGTCATGGCCGGCAGCGGCGTCAACGCCTCGAATGCCCGCCTGCTGGCCGCAACGGGGGTCGATGCCCTACACTTCAGCGCCCGCCGCAGCCGCGAGAGCGCGATGCGCTACCGCAACCCTGCCGTCTCGATGGGGGGCTGCGCCGAGGTGCCCGAATATGTGGTAACCGATGCGGACGAAGAGCTCGTCCGTCAGATACTAACCCAACTTGAACCATGAAAAGACAACTGCTCCTGCTGCTCGGCGTCGTGCTCTGCGCCTGTACGCCGAATCCCTACGGGCGGGGTGTTCCCGCCTCCTACGTCCCGCTGCTCGATGCGGCGCTCGAAGAGACGCCGCGTGCCGACTCGCTGCGTGCGCTGCTGAGCGACACGCCCTGCGAAGAGCGCGAGGCGATGGCCTACCTGATTGCCTGGATGCCGCGGGGCGACCGCGACACGATGTCGCTCGACCTGCTGCGCGAGGATGTGCACTACGCCTGCCGGGCGCGGAGCGAGTTTGAGTGGGCGCAGAAGCTGCCCGACTCGATTTTCCTGAACGAGGTGCTTCCCTATGCGGCCGTCGACGAGGTGCGCGACAGCTGGCGCGCCGACTTCTACCGGCGCTTCGCTCCCCGCGTGGCCGGCTGTAAGACCCTGCGCGAGGCCTTCGAGGCGGTCAACCGCAGTCTGCGCGACGAGGTGCAGGTCGACTACAACACCCTGCGTGAGAAGACCAACCAGAGCCCCGCCGAATCGATGCGCCAGCACATGGCCTCCTGCACGGGACTCTCGGTGCTGCTGGTCGATGCACTGCGTGCGGTGGGCGTACCGGCGCGCTTTGCCGGCACGGCAGCCTGGCACGACAACCGCGGCAACCACAGCTGGACCGAGGTGTGGCTCGACGGCGAGTGGCACTTTGCCGAGTATTACTATGCGGGGCTCGACGAGGCGTGGTTCCTCGCCGACGCCGGCAAGGCTTCGCCCGACGACCGTGCGCATGCCGTCTATGCCGTCTCGTTCCGTCCGACGGGCGACTGGTTCCCCATGGTGTGGAGCGAGTCGTCGCGCGAGGTGCATGCGGTGAATGTTTCGCAGCGCTACATCGACCTGAGCGCCTCGCGTGAGAGCGAGCAGGTGAAGCAGGGAACGCACGTGTGGGTCTCGTTCCGCATGTTCCGCGATGCGCGCCACGCCGCGGAGTCGGGTGACCGCGTGGCGGCCAACGTCGACGTCTTCAACGCCGACGGGCTGCAGGTGGGCGGCGGCCGGACCGCAGGCCCGACGCAGGACATGAACGACGTGCTGAAGTTCCTGCTCGAGAAGAACCACAGCTACCTCTTCCGCTATACGAACGGCGCCGACCGTCCGGTCGAGATGAAGGTTGAGGTGGGCGACGCTCCGATGACCGTCGACGGCTACTGGGAGTAGCGTGCAGTCACCGGCTGCCAACGATAAAGGGAGGCTCCGCATCGTGCGGGCCTCCCTTTTTTACGGCGTTTGCGGCGCCTCGTGCCGGCGTCTCAGAGCAGCGTGACGTTGTGCTTCGGCCGTCCGAAGCTGCGGGCAAGTGCGGCGGCGAAGGGGGTCTCGAAGCTGCGGGCTCCGACGGGGCATCCCTTCACGCAGGCGCAGCAGCGGATGCAGCGCGAAGGGTCGGTCTCCTCCTCGCGGCCGCGGGTGATGGCCCCCGTGGGGCAGCCTGTGGCGCAGCGGCCGCAGTGGATGCAGCGTGCGGCGTCGGTTCGGGGAAGCAGCACGACGGGGTGCCGCTTCTGGCGGCGGAGGTAGCTGAGGGCAAAGGCGATGAAGCGCAGCAGCGGCAGCAGCGGGGTGTGGGGCGTGCGGAGCCGTGCGACGTCGACGGATGCGGCCCCTGCACCGGAGAGCTTAGCGTGGATGCGCTCGCCGAAGAGCCGGGCTTCGCCCAGGTCGCGGTCGTCGGGACGCCCGGCGGCGATGGGCGTGGCGGGCGAGGAGTAGGAGTGCTCGCCGATGAAGGCCCCTGCCGCTACGGTGCGGAAGCCCCGCTGGGCAAGGAAGGCGTCGAGTTCGCGGAGGGCATGGTCGAAGGCGCGGTTGCCGTAGAGGACCACCGCGACGGCGGGGGTGTCGTGGCCGCGGAGTGCCGCCATGCGCTCGAGCGCCAGCGGTGCGGGGTGCCCGCCATAGACCGGAACGGAGACGACGAGCAGAGCGTCGGCGTCGAGCTCCGTGGCGGGAGCGGCGCCGAAGGTGATGTCGCAGCAGCGGGGTGCGGGCTCCTCCGCCGTGCGGATTCCGCCGGCGATGGCCTCGGCGATGCGCCGCGAGGTGCCGGTGGGTGAGAAATAGAGGGTGACGAGCTTGTCGGGTTTCATGTCGTTTGTGTGTCGTTGATGCAAAGGTAGCCTTTTTGGAGGGAAGCCGGCCGCTGCAGGTGCGGCGATTTCCCGTTCCGGCGAAAAAAAACGCCGCGAAGGCGAGAAAACGGATGAAATTCGTATCTTTGCTGGAGAACCTCAATACTCGAAAAACGTATGAAAGAACTTCTTGCTTTGGCCGTAGCGGCACTCTTCGTGTCGTGCGGCCCGCGTTCCGCCGGCAACGCCGCCTCCGGGACGGCACCCGAAGAGGTGCGTACTCCGGTGGAGATGGCCGAGACGATTGCCCTCGTGAAGCCCGAACTGAAGGGCGGCCTCACCATCAACGAGGCGCTGCAGAACCGCCGCTCGTGGCGTGAATATGCCCCCGAAGCCCTCTCGCTCGAGGAGCTGTCGGGTGTGCTGTGGGCTGCTGCGGGCATCAACCGTCCTGAGAACGACCATCTGACCGCCCCCTCGGCGCTCGGTCTCTATCCGCTGCGCGTCTATGCCTTCTTTGCCGAGGGCATCTACCTCTACGATGCCAAGGCGCACCGGCTGGTGCGCGTCAAGGAGGGTGACTTCCGCAAGGTGTCGGGAGCGCAGCCCTTCGTCGAGACGGCACCGCTCAATTTGGTCTATGTGGGCGACCGCTCGGTCTACGAGGGGCGCAACATCCCGGAGGAGCATCAGTACTACCTCTGCGGTCAGGATGCCGCCGGCTATGCCGAGAATGTCAACCTCTATACGGCGGGCCACGGCCTGCGTTCGATTACGCGCGGCAGCGTCTCGCCCGAGCTGCTCTCGGTGCTGGAGCTCGACCCGGCGCGCTACTGCTTCGCACTGGCCCAGAGCGTGGGCAGGTAGCAGTCCACATTGACGTAAACAAGACGAGGAGCGCCTCTTTCGGGGTGCTCCTCGTCTGTTTTGTGCTGCCGACCGCTCCTCTGCTATCGCCTTGCGGCGGCGCAGCGCTGCTCGCCCAACTCGCAGAAGTAGCGCCACAGCGGTGCCGCCATGAGCGCCTGGCGGATGGCCCCCTCGTCGAGCAGTTCGCGCACCTCGGCCTCGGTGAAGAGGTGCACGCTGAGATCCTCCGTCGCATCGGGGTGCTGCTCGCCGATGCGCTCGACCCCCTCGGCCACGAAGCAGTGGGTCAGGTTGTTCTGCGTGGCGGGGTTGGGGGCGATGACCATCAGCTCGCGCCACTGCCCGCCGCCGTAGCCGCTCTCCTCGAGCAGCTCGCGCCGGGCGGTCTCCAGCATCGAGGCGTCCGTCGGCTCGCTCACGCCGGCCACCAGTTCGTAGTCCGTCTCGCCCAGGGCGTGGCGGTACTGGCTCACGAAGACAAACTCGCGCCGGGGCGTGATGGCAATGACGTTCACCCAGTCGGGGTATTCGAAGACGTAGTAGTCGGGGATGCGGCGTCCGTTGGGCAGTTCGACGCATTCGTGGCGTACGGTGTACCAGGGAAGGCGGGCGAGGTATTCGCTGGTGATGACCTTCCAGGGTCGGTTTTCGGGCTTTTTCATCGGTGTGTCGCAGGGTGTGGTGCGAAGATACGGAAAATTTCCTATCTTTGTTTGTATGAATGCCGGACGCGGTCCGGCCCACCAACCTGAAAAACACACCGTATGATTCCTCAGTCCGAACGTCAGCGCATCATCGCGCTCATCCAGCGGGAGGTGGTTCCCGCCATCGGATGCACCGAGCCGATGGCCGTGGCGCTGTGTGTGGCGCGTGCCACCGAGACGCTGGGCTCCCTGCCCGAAAAAATCACGGCGCGGTTGAGCGCCAACATCCTCAAGAACGCCATGGGCGTGGGTATCCCCGGCACGGGCGGCATGATAGGCCTCCCAATCGCCATTGCGCTCGGCGCACTGGTCGGCCGCTCGGAGTACCAGCTGGAGGTGCTTCGCGACACGACGCCCGAGGCGGTCGAACGTGGCCGGGAGTATATCGACTGGAAGTGCATCTCCATCGGTCTGAAGGAGGGCATCACGGAGAAGCTCTACATCGAGGTCGAGGTCGAAGCCTCGGGGCACCGGGCCGTGGCGGTCATCGCGGGCGGTCATACGAACTTCGTCTACGTGGAGCACGACGGCGAGGTGCTGCTCGACAACCGACGCGCCGCCTCGGATGAGGCGGAGGAGGGCGAGGTGCCCCTCACGCTGCGCCGCGTCTGGGACTTTGCGATGACGGCGCCGCTCGACGAGGTGCGCTTCATCCTCGAGACGCGCCGTCTGAACAAGGCGGCAGCCGAGCGGGCCTTCACGGGCGAGTACGGCCACTGCGTGGGGCAGACGATGCGCCGCGAACGCGAGCGGCGGGTGATGGGCGACAGCATCTTCAGCCACATCCTCTCCTACACCTCGGCGGCGTGCGATGCGCGGATGGCCGGGGCGATGATTCCCGTGATGAGCAACTCGGGGAGCGGCAACCAGGGCATCGCCGCAACGCTTCCCGTGGTGGTCTACGCCGAGGAGAGTGGCGCCACGGAGGAGCAGACCATCCGGGCGCTGGTGCTGAGCCATCTGACGGTGATTTACATCAAGCAGAGCCTCGGCCGGCTGTCGGCCCTCTGCGGCTGCGTGGTGGCGGCCACGGGGTCGAGTTGCGGCATCACCTATCTGATGGGGGGCAGCTACGAGCAGGTGGTGGCCGCCGTCAAGAACATGATTGCCAACCTGACGGGCATGATATGCGACGGGGCGAAGCCCAGCTGCGCGATGAAGCTGACGAGCGGTGTCTCGACGGCCGTGCTGTCGGCCATGATGGCGATGGACGGCCACTGCGTGACCCCCGTCGAGGGCATCATCGAGGAGGATGTCGACCGCTGCATCCGCAACCTGACCGCCATTGGCCGCGACGGCATGAACGAGACGGACCATCTGGTGCTCGACATCATGACGCACAAGTGCTGAGCAGCCCGTGTGCCTCCGGACAGAAAAAGAGCGAGGGGACTTCCCGTATGGAAGTCCCCTTGTTTTGTCTGTCTCTGTAGCTTTCGCCCTTTGTCGCAGCTGACTTTGTTTTTTTTTCCCCCCCCCTCCGGCGGACGGAGCGCTACCGGGTGCCGCTCTTGCGGAAAATCGTGTGGAGGATGATGCCCGTGGCCCCCTGATGGCGCGTGGTGTAGTCCTTGGCGATGCGGCTCGTCTTGCGCAGCAGCTCCTCGTCGGTGCGCAGCGGGGTGAACCAGTCGCGCAGCTCCTCGTACGTGGTGACGGGCTGCGCTGCACCGAGCGTCACCAGGTCGCGCGCCTCCTTGAACTTCTGGTAGTTGGGCCCGAATGCCAGCGGCAGGCCGAACGTTGCGGCCTCCAGCGTGTTGTGGATGCCCACGCCGAATCCGCCGCCGATGTAGCTCCACGAGGCGTAGCCGTAGACCGACGAGAGGATGCCGACCGTGTCGAGCACCAGCAGCTGTGTCCCCTTGAAGTCGCTCTGGGGCGTGCAGCGCGTATAGCGGATGCCTCCGCCGCGCGTTTCGCCGAGCAGGCGGGCGATGCGCCCCTCGTCCATCTCGTGGGGGGCGATGACGAACTTCACGTCGGGATTGTCGTTCATGAGCCGGATGAGCAGCTCCTCGTCGGGGCCCCACGTCGAGCCGGCCACGAAGAGGCGCTCGTCGCCGCGGAAGCGCTCGACAATCTCGATGCGTTTGGCCGCCGAGGCGATTTCGGCCACCCGGTCGAAACGGGTGTCGCCCGCAACCACCACGTTGTCGAAGCCCAGTTCGGCCAGCAGGCTCTTCGACTCCTCGTTCTGGACGAACATCGTGTCGAAGCTCTCCAGCGCCTGGCGCCAGATGCTGCCGTAGGGGCGGAAGAAAATCGAGTTGCGGCGGAAGATGGCTGAGACGATGTAGGTGCGTACCGAGCGGTGGCGCAGCTCGGTGAGCAGGTTAATCCAGAATTCGTACTTGACGAAGATGGCTATCTCGGGGTGGGCGATGTCGAGGAAGCGGCGGGCGTTCGACGGCGTGTCAATCGGGAGGTAGAAGATGTAGTCCACGCCGCTGTAGTTCTTGCGGATTTCGTAGCCCGAAGGGGAGAAGAAGGTGAGCAGGATTTTGTACTCGGGGTACTCCTTGCGGAGCCGTTCGATGATGGGACGCCCCTGTTCGAATTCGCCCAGCGAGGCGACGTGTATCCAGACGATGCGCGCCTTGGGGTCGATGGCGTTGGCCATCCGTTCGAAGAGATTTTTCCGCCCCTCAATCCAAAGCTTCGCCTTGGGGTATCGCGGCGAGACCAGCCGGATGGCCAGTGCATAGAGCATGAGTCCGAAATTATAGAGCCACATCGGTATCTTCGTTTGCGATGTTGTGTTTGCGTCCCTTGGCTCCCGTGCGGGGCTCCGTTCGTCCGTCGTCCGAGGCAATCCGGGCCGGGTGGAGCGGTTTCGGTTCGCAAGCAACCGTTTCAGTCCGGCAAAGGTAGCATATTTTGGCGGAAATGCAAAATTGCCGGCCGTTTATCCGCCTGATTCGCACGGCGGTGCCGTCGGAAGGGTCGGCCGGAGTGTTGCCGTGCCGTCGGACGGGTGTGCGCGTGCGGTCACCAGTTGTACTCCATGGCCTGCTCGACGAAGCGGACGTCGAAGCCTCCGTCGCGACGCATTGTGACGGCCGCCAGGTCGAACTGCACCTCCTCCGTGACGGCGTAGGCGGCCATGTAGCTGCGGGCGGCGTGGCTCAGTGCGCGGAACTTGGCCGGTGTAATCGCCTCCTCGGGGGTGGTGAGGCTCCCCTCGCGGCGGGTCTTCACCTCGACGAAGTGGAGCACGCCCGGCGTGCGGGCGACGATATCCAGCTCGTAGCGCCCTTCGCGCCAGTTGAGGGCGCAGATTTCGTACCCCCTTTGGCGGAGGTAGTCGACGGCGGCCCGTTCGCCCCGGCGTCCTGTTTCGCTCGTTTTCGATTCCATGGTGCGCTTTCGGAAGGGTAGTGGGGTTCGAAATGCACCTCAAGTTAGGCATTTTTTTGCCGAAAAGCAAATTCCCGCTCCCGGTTCCGCAGTTGGGGGGGGAGTTCCACAGTCCGGTTCCAGTTCCGCAGAGGGCTTTGGCTCCGCGGTCGGCTTCCGTTTCCGCACCGGGAACGATTGCCCGATGTCCGATGCAGCCCGGGCCGTTTCGGTGCCCGCGCTGACGCTCCGTATAGCTCCTATAATAAAGGTGTGCTTCCGCGGATGGGAAGAGACATTCCTCAAATACGTAGGGGCAGTGGGGCGATTGTCGCAAGCGGGCGTTCGCGCCGTTTGCCGGGTGCAGCCATCGGCCGGGGGCTCTTCCCGATTCGGGCGGCTCGGAAGAATAACCCTGCGGGCGCTGTTGCATCGGTGCCTTGTTGAGCGGCTCTCTCCGGCCGGAGCCGGAGCGGTGGCGGAAGTGGTGGCGGAGCGGTGACGGGAGATGGCCCGGGGGCGTCGGGGCCGTCGGGGCCGGCGGAAGAGGCGGGGTCGGCGGCAAGGTTCGCGGACGAAGGAAGCGACCGGAACGACGGCGAGGTCTGTGTCAGGGACTGCGGAAGGGGTGGAAACGACCGGAACGACAGAAAGAGGGGGCGGAAGCCTTGCCTCCGCCCCTCTTCAGCCTACAGCAGGAAGTCGAGCTCCTCGCCCGGATTGACCTCGAAGGGGTCGCGTCCGTGTTTGAAAATCCGCATCGGACGCTTGCCGAGCAGTTCGAGGCGTCCCTCCTCGTAGCGCAGCATGCATCCCTCGCGCAGGCCGACCACCCAGCGGCGCGGATTGGCGGCGATGTACTCCAGGATGCGCTGCTCGCGCGTCTCGCCGGCATGTCCCTCGGGATTGGCGTCGAGGTAGTGGGGGTTAATCTGGAACTTCACGGCGCCGATGGCCCGGAACGACTCGGGCTGGACGATGGGCATGTCGTTGGTGGTGCAGATGGTGGGGCAGGCGACGTTGCTGCCGGCCGACCACCCGACGTAGGGCGTTCCGGCCTTGATTTTGCGCAGAATTGCCTGCATGAGCCCCTGCTCCTGCATCTTTTTTGCGAGGGCGAAGGTGTTGCCGCCGCCCACGCAGATGGCCTCGGCGTTGCGGATTTCGCGGGCGGGGTTCTTGCTGCGGTGCACCGAGCGCACGCGGATGCCCAGCTCGGCCAGGCGCGCCTGCACCTTGGCTTCGTAGGCCGCATAGGAGAAGGTCACGGCCGCGTAGGGGACAAAGACGAGTTCACGCACGCCGTCGAGAAAACGGCCGATTTCGGGCAGCGGGTAGCGGAGGTATTCCTCGCCGGCGTTGGTCGAGTTGGAGATGAGAAGCAATTTCATAAGAATCTGTTCTTTAATTTGTTGCGAATGCAATTGTGCTAAATGTCGAAAATGTTGTGAATAAAAAAAACGCTCCTTTTGTCAAAAGTAATAAAAAAAATGTTACTTTTGCGCGAAATTATGTTGGAAATACGTGAACTATTTCTAGTAATAATTGTTTAACTAAAAACTTAAAGTTATGTCAGAAGTTCAATCCAAAGTTGTCGAGATTATCGTTGACAAGCTCGGCGTTAAGGAGTCGGAAGTTGTGCCCGAAGCAAGCTTCACCAACCACCTCGGAGCAGACTCGCTCGACACCGTAGAGCTCATCATGGAGTTCGAGAAGGCATTCGACATCCAGATTCCGGACGAGGACGCTGAGAAGATTACGACCGTTGGCGACGCCATCAAGTACATCGAGGAGCACAAGAAATAATTTGCCCCGAAAAGGGATTTTCACGGAAGCTTTAAACTTAGATTTATGACTGAAAGAAGAGTAGTTGTTACGGGCATCGGTACTATCAACCCGCTCGGTAATAATGTTGAGGAGTATTTTTCCAACCTTGAAAAGGGCGTGAGCGGTGCCGCACCGATTACTCACTTTAACGCCGAAAAGTTTAAGACGAAGTTTGCCTGTGAAGTAAAGAATTACGACCCGTCCCAGTTCTTTGACCGCAAGGAGGTCCGCAAGTACGACCTCTTCACGCAGTATGCTCTTGTGGCGGCCGCCCAGGCCGTTGAGGACTCGGGTCTCGACCTGGAGACCGTGGACAAGGAGCAGGTGGGCGTCATCTGGAGCTCGGGCATCGGAGGACTCAAGTCGTTCTTCGATGAGTGTCTGGGCTATGCCGAGGGCGGTATGACCCCTCGGTTTAGCCCGTTCTTTATCCCCCGCATGATTGCCGACATCGCCGCCGGTTTCATCTCGATGAAGTATGGCTTCATGGGACCCAACTACTGCACGGTGTCGGCCTGCGCCTCCTCCAACCACGGCATGATTGCCGCCTTCGACGCCATCCGCTACGGCAAGGCCGACGTCATGGTTGCCGGCGGCTCCGAGGCTGCGGTCAACGAGCCCAGCGTGGGCGGTTTCAACTCGATGCAGGCGCTTTCGACGCGCAATGACGACCCCGAGCATGCCTCGCGTCCCTTCGACAAGGACCGCGACGGCTTCGTGGTGGGCGAGGGTGCCGGAGCGCTGATTCTCGAGGAGTACGAACATGCCAAGGCGCGCGGTGCGAAAATCTACTGCGAAATCCTCGGTGGAGGTGCCTCTGCCGACGCCTATCACTTCACCGCGCCCCATCCCGAAGGAAAGGGAGCCATCAAGGCCATGCGCGATGCACTGAAGGATGCCGGCATTACGGCCGATGAGATTGATTACGTCAACGTACACGGAACGTCGACCCCCGCGGGCGACCTGCCGGAGCTGAAGGCCGTGGCCGAGGTTCTGGGCGACCATGTCTACGACGTCAACATTTCGTCGACCAAATCGATGACGGGACACCTGCTGGGTGCCGCCGGTGCCGTCGAGGCGCTGGCCTGCATCTTCGCCATCACGCACGGCGTGGTGCCCCCGACCATCAACTGCGAGAACCTCGACCCGGCGATTGACCCCCGCCTGAACCTCACGCTCGGCACGGCGCAGAAGCGCGACGTGAAGTGCGCACTGAGCAACACGTTCGGTTTCGGCGGCCACAACTCGACGGTCATCTTCCGCAAACTCTAACGCCCGAACCCGCTGCGCGATGCTCGATTTTCTGCTTCGCCCTTTGAAGCGCACCTTCGGACGGGACAAGGCGTACTACCGAATCATCGATGATATGCTGGGCTTCATCCCGCATAACATCGAACTCTACAAGCTGGCTTTGATACACAAGTCAGCTTCTTTTGTTTTGGAGAACGGTACGGTCATCAACAACGAACGGCTCGAATTTCTGGGCGATGCCGTCATCGAGGCCGTGACGTCGGACTACCTCTACATCGAATTCCCGGAGCGTGACGAGGGCTTCATGACCCAGCTGCGGTCGAAGATTGTTTCGCGGCAGTCGCTCAACGCCATCGCCGGCAAAATCGGGCTGGACCGCCACGTGATTTCGAACGGCAACGGGAACTTCGCCCAGAAGCATATCTACGGCGACGCCTTCGAGGCAATGATGGGGGCCGTCTACCTCGACCAGGGGTACGACTTCGTCAACCGGCTGCTCATCAACCGGATATACTACCGTCATCTGGACCTCGAGCAGCTGACCGAGTCGGAGACCGACTTCAAGAGCCGGCTGATTGAGTGGTGCCAGAAGAACCACCACACAATCCTTTTCCAGACGGGTCACGACAAGGGCTATACGTCGAACCGTCCGCTCTTCTGCTCCACGGTGCTCATCGACGGGATGGAGATGGGACACGGAGCCGGCGAATCGAAGAAGGAGGCCGAACAGCATGCTGCCTTCTCGGTGTCGCGTTCGCTCAGCGACGAGGATTGCGCCTCGCTGCTGGACAAGGTGGACCGACTTTCGGAATGAATACGATGATGCAACCGTTGTACGACAAGGCGCTTTCGCGAGGCATCGCTTCGCTCAGCGACGAGGAGCTGCTCACGCTGCTGGTCGAGGAGCCCGGCGTGGCCGCCTCGGTGCTGCGTTCGTGCGGCGGTTCGCTGGCTTCGGTCGCCGCCGAGGAGCCGGCGCGGCTGCGGATGGTGGGCGGTCTGGGACGCAACCGGGCGCTGCGGCTGCTGGCCGCCGCCGAGTTCGGCCGCCGGGTCGCCGAGAGCCGTGCGGGCGAGGCTGACGTCATCGCCACGAGCGACGACGTGGTGCATCTGTTCCGCCCCAAGTTGCAGCGGCTCGACCACGAGGAGTGCTGGGTGCTCTACCTCACCTCGTCGAACCGCATCGTCGAACGGCAGCGGGTGAGCCAGGGAGGCGTTCAGGGGACGGTGGTCGACCATCGGCTCATCATCAAGAGGGCGCTTGAACTGCTTGCAACGCAGCTGATTATGGTGCACAACCATCCGTCGGGTGCCGCCGAGCCGAGCCCTCAGGACAAGGTGCTGACCGAGCGCATTGCCCGGGCTGCGGCGCTCTTCGACATCCGGCTGTTGGACCATCTGATTATCTCCCGCGAAGGGGACTTTTCGTTTCTGCGCGAGGGGCTGCTGCACTGAGACTGCTCCGCGTGGCGCATTTCGGCGCCGTGCCGCTCCGCACCGTCCGCATAATCCGCGCATCCGCGTACCCTGCACAACCTGCCCCCGCACCCACCTCGCACCCCACACCCCGCACCTCGCACCTCAAGCACTCTGCACGGCCTGCCTGTACCGTATGATTGCCCCTCCGCTCCGACGGTCCTGTCAGTCCCGGCCACCCACCCCCCCCCTCAATTTTGCCGTTCGTAGCGTTGGCGCCCGCCTCATTTTCGCAAAATCGCAAATTAATCGCCGCAGAGGGTGCGGTTTCTCGTTAATTTTGTACTTTTGTAGTTCGGAAATTAGGTAAAATCAAAATACTATGACTCAGGAGGAACTTTTCAAGAAGCTGGTCGCTCACTGCAAGGAGTACGGATTCGTATTTCCGTCGAGCGAAATCTACGACGGTCTGGGAGCTGTCTACGATTACGGCCAGAACGGCGTCGAGCTGAAAAACAATATCAAACGCTACTGGTGGGACTCGATGGTCAAGCTCCACGAGAACATCGTCGGCATCGACGCGGCGATTTTCATGCACCCCAAAACGTGGGAGGCTTCGGGTCACCTGAGCGCCTTCAACGACCCGCTCATCGACAACCGCGACTCGAAGAAGCGCTACCGCGCCGACGTGCTCATCGAGGATTGGCTGGCCAAGCAGGATGAGAAAATCGAGAAGGAGGTCGAGAAGGCTCGCAAGCGCTTCGGCGAGTCGTTCGACGAGGCGAAGTACCGCCAGACGTCGCCCCGCGTGGCGGAGACGGCGGCCCGTCGCGACGAGATTCACCGCCGCTTCGTTGCGGCGCAGAATGCCAACGACCTTGCGGAGATGCGCCAGATTATCCTCGACTGCGAAATCGCCTGCCCCATCTCGGGTACCCGCAACTGGACCGAGGTGCGTCAGTTCAACCTGATGTTCTCGACGCAGATGGGCTCCACGTCGGACGCCACGTCGACCATCTACCTGCGTCCCGAGACGGCACAGGGCATCTTCGTCAACTTCCTCAACGTCCAGAAGACCGGCCGCATGAAGATTCCCTTCGGCATTGCCCAGATTGGCAAGGCCTTCCGCAACGAAATCGTGGCCCGTCAGTTCATCTTCCGCATGCGCGAGTTCGAGCAGATGGAGATGCAGTTCTTCGTACGCCCCGGCACCGAGATGCAGTGGTGGAACGAGTGGCGCAACACGCGTATGGCATGGCACCGCGCGCTGGGCTTCGGCGACGATAACTACCGCTTCCATGACCATGAGAAGCTGGCCCACTACGCCAATGCGGCCACCGATATCGAGTACAACTTCCCCTTCGGCTTCAAGGAGGTGGAGGGCATCCACTCGCGTACGGACTTCGACCTGGGCAACCACCAGAAGTTCTCGGGCAAGAAGATGCAGTACTTCGACCCCGAGACGGGCGAGAGCTACGTGCCCTACGTGGTCGAGACCTCGATTGGCGTCGACCGCATGTTCCTGCAGGTGATGTCGGCCGCCTATACCGAGGAGAAGCTCGAGGGCGGCGATTCGCGCGTGGTGCTGCGCCTGCCTGCCGCGCTGGCTCCCGTCAAGGTGGCCATCCTGCCGCTGGTGAAGAAGGACGGCATGCCCGAAGTGGCTCAGAAGATTGTCGACCTGCTCAAGTACGACTTCAACGTGGTCTACGACGAGAAGGATTCGGTCGGCAAGCGCTACCGCCGTCAGGATGCCATCGGCACCCCCTTCTGCGTCACCGTCGACGGTCAGACGCTCGAGGACAACACCGTGACGGTCCGTCACCGCGATACGATGCAGCAGGAGCGCATCGCCATCGACCGGCTCCACCAGATGGTCGAGGAGGAGTGCTCCTACCGCAAGCTCTTCCGCAAGCAGAACCTGTAGCAGATGGAGGCAAACCTAGCGGCAAAGCGGCGCCGGCGCCTGTGGCTCGTGGTGCTCGTCTGTTTCCTGCTGGGCATGCTCCTCGGCGGGCTGCTCCTCGCTGCGGGGTGGCTCAATCCCGGGTCGGACCTTAACCTCTGAGCAGGCATGGGACGCATCATGGCCATAGACTACGGGACGCGGCGCACGGGAATAGCCGTGAGCGACCCGCTGCGCATCATCGCCGGGGGGCTGGTGACCGTCGAGACGAAGGAGCTCGAACGGTGGCTGGCCGACTACTTCGCGCGTGAGGATGTCTCGACCATCGTCCTGGGCAAGCCGCTGCAGATGGACGGCACGCCGTCGGAGACGTGGCGCTACGTCGAGCCGCTGGCGGCCCGTCTGCGCCGGGCCTATCCCGACAAGGAGGTCTGCTTCCACGACGAGCGCTTCACCTCGGTGATGGCGCACCGCACGATGCTCGAAAGCGGCATCGGCCGCATGGCGCGCCGCAACAAGGCGCTGGTGGACAAAATCTCCGCCACGATTATTTTGCAAAGTTATATGGAATTCAACCGATGATTTATCCGATTGTTATCTATGGCGACGAGGTGCTGCGCAAGCACTGCACCCCGCTCGAGCCCGGAACGCTCGACGTGAAGCAGCTCGAGAAGGACATGTTCCTCACGCTCGAGGAGGCCGGCGGCGTGGGCCTTGCCGCTCCGCAAATCGGCAAGGACATCCGCTTCTTCATCGTCGACTGCACGCCGTGGGCCGAGGAGGACCCCTCGTGCGCCGACTACAGGCGGGCCTTCGTCAATGCCGAAATCTACGAATACTCCGACGAGAAGAAGAGCTACAACGAGGGCTGCCTCTCCTTCCCGGGGCTCTACGCCGACGTGACGCGTTCGCTCTCGATTCGCATGCGCTACCTCGATACCGACTTCGTCGAGCACGACGAGGAGTTCACGGGGCTCAAGGCGTGGGTCATCCAGCACGAGTACGACCACATCGAGGGAACGGTCTTCACCGACCGCGTCTCGCCGCTGCGCCGTCAGCTGCTCAAGGGAAAACTGTTGAATCTGGCCAAGGGCAAGTACCGTTGCGCCTATAAAACCAAGTAAGTGATGAAGAAGTTTCTGGCTGCAGCATTCGTGGCGCTGGCATGCGCCGGGTGCGTCAAGTCGCCGGTCGTAGGCGGCATCTATACCGATGTGAAGGACGGTCTGGCCGTTACGGGCAATGCCGGTTCGAGCAAGGTCGGCACGGCCGAGGTGAAGGGATACGTGGGTCTGGTGGCGCTGGGCGATGCCAGCATCCAAACGGCGGCGCGCGATGCCGGCATCACGCGCATCCACCACGTCGACTACCAGGCGAAGTCCTACGTGGGCGTCTATACGATTTACACGGTCATTGTCTACGGTGATTAGGCGTGCGCTGCTGACGGCGGTCCTGCTGCTGACGGCTGTCTGCTCGGTGCAGCAGCTGCGGGCGCAGGAGATTCGTGACCGCTATGTGGCGCGCCACGAGGCGGACGGCACCATCTACCACACCTTCCCCGTGACGCTCTTC
>OLJB01000042.1_pt1 | contig 88771 bp, 81 predicted proteins | sample 1601391 | NCBI WGS metagenome assembly OLJB01 (sample SAMN01915215, study PRJEB22387) | human gut metagenome | isolation source: stool | host: Homo sapiens | place: USA | reverse complement strand
AATCTGTAGACTTTTTTTATTATTCTATCTCAGACACACTTTTTGAAACAGTATCTCCTCCGGCGACACCTCCCACAATGACAATCTTCATAACACTACCTTCCTATTGGAAAATGCTACAAAGAAAATAAAATTCTTCAAAAAAAGAAATTTTCCAGCCGCATATCCATATAACACTGCTGGCCGCTACCGGCATCCTGATTGCGGATGACAGTAACGGCCAGCATCTTAATATGAGAACCTCAAAGGGCCCCTACACGGCTAACGCTCAACAAGACTTTTTATAGACTCCACGATATAGCGGGCGTCATCATCCGTGACACACGGTCCGCTCGGAAGGCAGAGACCGACCTTGAAAAGAGACTCGCTCACGCCGTTCACATAAGACGGTGCATCGCGGTACACGGGCTGCCGGTGCATAGGCTTCCACAGTGGACGGGACTCGATGCCGAGAGTGTCGAGTCCTATGCGGAGTGCCTCGATATTGGCATTGGGCTCGCAGTCGGTGTGAGTCGTGTCCGCCGCATGGGTCACGCCGGCAGCTCCGCCCACTGCGCCACTGACGGCGTTCCGGTAGGCGTTCTCCTGACCCTTGACGCGCAGATCCGGGTCGACGGTCACCGTGTTCAGCCAGTAGTTGCTGTCGTATCTCTCTGAAGGGTTCTCGTGGAGAATGATGCCGTCCACGTCCTTCAGCAACTCACGGTAAAGGGCGCACATGTGCCGGTGATGGGCGATGTGCTCGTCCGCCACCGTCATCTGGCCGCGGCCTATGCCAGCGCAGATGTTCGACATCCGGTAATTGTACCCGATGCGCTCGTGCTGGTAGTATGGATAGGACTCGCGGGCCTGGGTCGCGTAGAACATGATCTCGTTCTTTGCGGCCGCATCTGGGCAGATGAGCGCCCCGCCGCCGGAAGTCGTGATCATCTTGTTCCCGTTGAACGACAGCACCCCGTAGCGGCCGAACGTGCCCAGCACCCTGCCGTCGTAACGGCTGCCGAAGCCCTCCGCGGCATCCTCGATGACCGGAATCTCATACCGGTCCGCTATCTCCATTATCCTGTCTATCTGATAGGGCATGCCGTACAGTGCCACCGGGATTATCGCCTTCGGCTTGCGGCCAGTCTTCGCCATGCGGTCACTGATGGCCTCCTCCAGCAGGTCCGGGTCCATGTTCCACGATTCCTTCTCGCTGTCCACGAATACCGGCCTCGCCCCGAGATAAGTCACCGGATGCGACGACGCGCAGAACGTGAAGCTCTGCACCATCACCTCATCCCCCGGCCTCACCCCGCAGGCGATCAGAGCCAGATGAACAGCTGACGTACCGGAAGACAGGGCCACCACCTCCCTGTCCTGTCCGACAAACCTCTTCAGGTCGTCCTCAAAACCGTTCACATTCGGTCCCAGAGGCACCACCCAGTTCGTATCGAAGGCCTCCTGTATGAAGCCCTGCTCCGCACCGCTCATGTGAGCCAGGCAGAGGTAGATTCTCTTTCCCATAAAATTATGTTTTAATTCTTTATAAATGCCAGTTTTTCAATATCCTGACATTATCAGTTTGTACCATCAAACGGATGCATCGTCGCCTCACCAGCAAATGAGATATCCTCCCGCGCGAACACCTTCTTCACAGTCAGCAGCAGAATCCTGATGTCCAGCCACATCGTCAGATGGTCCACATACCACACATCCAGCTCGAACTTTTTGGTCCACGATATGCTGTTGCGACCGTTAACCTGAGCCCAGCCCGTAATCCCCGGACGGACCTCATGACGACGGTACTGCTCCTTCGAATAAAGAGGCAGATACTTAGGCAGCAGCGGCCTCGGCCCCACCAGTGCCATATCCCCCTTCAGCACGTTCCACAGCTGCGGAAGCTCATCCAACGACAGTGAGCGGAACACCCGGCCGATACGCGTTATCCTCTCCGCGTCTGGCAGCAGTTTGCCCTCCGCATCCCGCTCGTCAGTCATCGTCTTGAACTTCACGGCCTTGAATATCCTGCCACCCTTCCCGGGACGGTCCTGAGTGAAGAACACTCCGGCCCCCTTGTTCGCAAAATGCAGGACAATAATGAACACCAACATGAACGGGGACAGCACCAGCAGGGCGCAGAAGGTGATGCAGAAATCGAAAAGGCGTTTAAAAAAATGACGGTACATATTATTATTTATCAAATTTTATATTCAGCTTTATCCCAATCAATTAATCCAACTGCCTGATCCAATGAAATAAAATCAAATTGATTAACAATTTTTTTAAATTTGGGAAAAGCTTTTTTAAGACCGTAATAATTTTTAAAATAACGGACCGGTGCAGACTCATTCTCCAAACCTCTGTAACGACGTACTTGACCTGCATCCATATCCTTAATATGGAAATAGGTCATGACATAATCACTGTAACTTATGATGGATTTTATCCTGCTGTACGGGAAAAGCCTGAAATAGCCTCCACCGGAATATGCAATCCGCTTACCCATCACTTCTGTCATCGGAATCGGGAATTCCTTTATTTTTATACCATTGTAATCTATAATTACCGGCTTGTCTGATTTGAAATCCGCAAAACCGCCAAAAGCCCTGCCAGCAGGGAATATCGAGGCATCTGTCTCAATCCCACATTTATGCAGAATCTCGAACATATACTTATTTTCCGGTGTTATGGAGAAAGCCGGAGCACGATAGGCCGTAACTTTCTTGCCTATCAACTGCTCTACGGCATCTATACCTTTCCTGGTATCCTCTTCCGCCTGGGCATAATCAAAATTGCGCAGAAATGTATGACTGTACGAATGTGAACCGATATGATGTCCTGCACGGTCTATTTTCAAGACCACATCCGGAGCACACTCTACCATTTTACCCAACACAAAAAAAGTAGCCTTGAATCCACGATTGTCAAGAAGTTCCAGAATACTGTCCAAATAACCGTCAAGACGTTTGCGCCACTGAGCCTTGTCTCCCAGTCCGGCCTTCTCGTAAACCCACCAGTCCTCAATGTCGAATGTAAGTATATTCATCGCTACCTCCTCTTGAATATTTTTTTTATTCCCTCATACATTGTAAATGCTGACAACTTCTTGTCTTCTTTGTATAAGTCCTGATAATAAAGATTCTTACCTGAAAATTTAAACCAACTTGGAGTACAAGAGAACCTCTTACGCGACTTTAAAAACCAAAGTATATCCAAACCCATATAGCGCAGGTATATACCTTGCCGGCATTCCATATCCGGGCAGCGCATTCCAAGAGAATCACAGAGAATAATCTGAGGGAAATTTATCCCGGCAGCATCTGCGGCTCTCAAACTTGCAGGCACACGTGGATTTATCTCTATAATCTTGTACTGACCGTCTTTTTTATCATACAGGACATCGAAATCAGCGAATCCATGCCAATCCAGGACATCCAATACTCTCTTACATAAAGACTCCAACCGTTCATCCTCTACTGTCACACACATGGAACTGCTGCCTCCTGAAAGTGGATAAAATCTCAAAATCTTGATGATAACACTTGGCGCATAACTGCCGTCACCATAGCGATACAGCATCGCATTAAAGTAGAAGTCGGGATTGTCTATAAATTCCTGCAGGGAACATGAGCCATAAGAATCTATTATCCCAGGTAATTTCGCCAGAAGGTCTTCCAGACTGCCGACCTGCGTTATTCCTCTGGCTCCTACTGAATGGTCAGGCTTTATCAAAGCAGGAAAGCCTACATACCGGCATACTTCTTCCGCACTACATAAATCGATTTTGGATGTCCTGGGAACCGATATTCCATTAGTCTGACAAATACTTATCAAATCTGACTTACTGCTCGCAGACTTAAAGACCTCATAATCCGGTACGGCACACACGGCTCCAGTCCTTTCTGAAAGTTCTTTTTTATTAATGCTCAACCATTCCGCCAACTTATCCCCCATAGGTATCACCACTGATATTCCGTTTTCGACAATACCGCAAGCCACATTAGCAACAGTCAGAGGAAAATGAACCCTCTTAAAAACAAAGCGACAATGATCAAACTCAGATTCTTGGGAATATACCAACACCCTATTACCTGTCTTATACAGGGAATAAGATACAGATAATCCTTGCAGACCTCCGCCTAAAACAAGTACTGACACACCAGTAACTATTGACATCACAAACTTATGATTCCAATTTGTACCGTATAATAACATTTGTGCCTTCACCTTTCGCTGTCTGCTGAAGCCTCCTCATCTTTCCAACAACTTTAAGTTCTCCGTAACTCACATCAAAACCAGCTTTGGCACATGCTTTTATTGATGCTATATTATTTTTACTTATCCAGCCATAAACATTTTCATATCCACTGCAACAATATTTCAGAACCAATTTCTTCAATATTGTCACATATCCATGCCCCCTATGTTCTGGCAAAATAAAAGACGGTCCATCCACCAAATCCCTATCTGTTGAACACTTCAATCGCCTGCCTCCCGGAGCAAATACATTATATCCTACAAGTTGGTCACCTACCTCCAAATAATATACTTTATACCTGCCTTTCGACAGATACTCTTGCATCAGCCTTATTCTTCGGATTAATGAAGGAGGATCGATATTTCCATACAAAGGCTTTAACAAGGAAGGCCTATACTCCCATAACGTATACCCACCCTCCTCTACAATCTTACGCATTCTTTTATTCATCATTGGTTATTTGAAATACTTTTTAAACAACTCCTTACCAGGCTCATTTAATTGGATATCCACAACATGCCAATTATCATTTCCCTCAATAAAACAGACATCATCCTCAAGGAACGCTATATCCCAGCCGATTGAATGGATATTATAAAATTGCTTGTGTAAATCAACTGCCTTCGATACCGCCAACTCCCATAAAGGAGGTCTGCTCCCTTTAAAAGGAACTCCACTGTCAGGATGTGCTGACACTTTCTTTTTCTGTACAGGCATAAGACCATACTCCGAAAAGTTCCCTGTTGAAATATCTATCGGAACTATTATTCCTCCACTGAATCCATTATCTTTCATCCGGCCACCCTGACCGAACCTGGCCAAAGCAGCAATAGGATGCACAGAGCCATTGTCACATACGGTCACCAGTCGGACAGTATTTATGGAAGCCTCATGGAATCTCGCCATATCTGGATGCTGGCATGCAAGTTTTTCCTGTACGATCCATCGTCCCTTTGCCACAACATCATTTACAGCTGCTTCCGTAGTAATCTTGTTCAATAAATACAATTCCCCGTCATGAAGTCTGACAACAAAATTATCCACATCCTTTCCTCCTCCACCTGCCGTTCTTTTAAAGAAATATTCAACGTCCGGCTCAGAAAAAATGGAATGAAAATCCTCTTCCTCTTTTGTATCAAGATTCCTGACTCTACCGTCATTGATAAAATACCTGATATGAGGTGTCTTATATCCAAGCGTCTATAGTAATGCCCCAAAATACATTTTATCCAACAAAAGTGATGAAGCGTTAAAAAACTTCCACTGCTTCCTGACCTCATTTTTCTTTCTTCGGGCATTAGTCCATGTTATCTCACCAACATACCGATAGATATTACCGGTATCTTTTCTGTCCATGCCAAGCATGTAATAGAAATTATTCAACTCCCCTTTTCTGAATATCCACCCTAGTTGGTCAATAAATACTCTGAACACAGACTTCCTTTCACATTCCGGGTAAAACGAGGTCCCTTTGCAATACTCCCTGAACTTGATGATAAGGATAAAAGGAGAAATACCCTCCCTACTCGTAAAACCTTATAACACAGAAATTTACCTAACACCCAATAATAATCAAAATTTAGGACGGCACGCCTTATACCCTTGAAATTCCGAATATCACCCATCACTTCACAAGATTAAGATTACAAACATTTATAGAGTCTGTCTTCAACCACATCGTGCCCCAAGTCAGTCCCAGCCCGAAAGCGGAGCAGAGAAGGGAGTGTCTGCCATTGCGAAGGGCATCCGCTATCTCAGTGACCATCAGCATAGGGATGGAGGCCCCGCCAAGATTGCCGAAACGCTGGAGGTTGTAGGGAACTTTCTCCGGATTGAGTTTAAGCTTCTTGACGATTCTGTCCACTATCAGCTTATTGGCTTGGTGAATGAGGAAATAATCCACATCCTTCTCCGGATCTTTACCGTAATCCTCCATGAACTTCCTCACACTTACTGGAGGTTTGGATATGGCGAACGCGAACACGTCCATGCCGTTGATCAGTGTATCCTTTGGCGCACGGATTATCCCGTTGCCGAAATCCTCATACTTGAAGGAATCAAGAGTTATCGGATGACGGAAACCTCCATGGGGCGTCATAAGGGCCTGCCAGCCGGAACCGAGGGTATTGAACTCTATGATGATGTCTTCAGCGGACTCATCGTATTCAAGAGCCATGGCTGTACCGCAGTCTCCGAACAACGGCGCACGACTCTTGTCCACAGCAGAACCCATCCGAGTAGCGGTGTCTCCTATCAACAGGAGGGCCCGCCTCACTGAGCCTGACTGCAGCAGGTTGCCGGCAACGTTTACCGCATACATGCAGCCGCAGCACCCCATGGGTACGTCCAGTACAAATGTGGATGACGGAAGTCCAAGACGATCCTGAAGTATTCCTGCCGTAGGAGGAGTCCGATAGTCACCGGTAACTGACTCGAATATCAGTACATCTATGCCCTCCCGTTCCCAACCGAGGGCATCCATAAGGCGGACGGCAGCATCATAGCACAGGTCTGAGGCACAGATGTCATCCGTGGCCACGTAACGCTCCCTGATTCCTACCGTATTGATGAATGTCTCCGCCTCCTCATGAGTGAAGAAGTCAAAATCATGGCTGTCTACCTTGTTGTCCGGCACTGTTCCGGACACTCCGCGCAAAGCCACGTTCTTGATACACCAGCGTGCCATATCTATAACTCAACCTCGTATTTCTTCAGTATTTCCTTGCCCTTGGCATAGGACGTGAGCTCCAGAATGTCCTCCGCATCCAGCATGATGTCGAAGGTGTCCTCAAGTGCGGTGGTCAGAGCCAGCTGCTTGACCGAGTCCCAGCCGTCCACCGACTTGTTGTCAAATGCGTCATTGAGGACCGCGTCCTCCACCATAAACACGTCACGGAACACTCCGTTGTACTTCTCTAAATTGCTCATGATTTTTTCTCCTTTATTCCTTTTTCGATTGATTGTTATCTGTTTAGTATAGCCTTACCGGCCTCGTTGCGCTCTATCCTGTCCACGCATACGACCTCCACATTCTTATGGAACAGCCTGGTCTTCTCCACTATAAGCTCCAGGACCTTGTCCCTTATGTCCGGATTGGTTATGCGCACCGTAAGCATGTCATCGGTGCCGCTGCACAGGCAGTCTGTGTCGAAGGCCGATTTGACGATATGCTCCACCTCATCCAGACCTATACGCAAGCCGAATATCTTCAGGAACCGCTTCATCCGGCCGATGATGTAGTAGCAGCCCTCCGCGTCCCTGCGGGCTATGTCGCCCGTATGCAGGACTCCGTGGTTCTCGTCCCCTCTCATCAGGTCCTCGGGACAGGTAGCGTAACCCAGAGTGACATTCTCACCTCGGTAGACCATCTCTCCCGTCGCCTCACCGTCGAAGGTCTCCGAGCCGCTGTCGTCCACTATGGAAAGCTGCCCGCCTGGCTCCGCAATACCGATGCTGCCGGTCTTCGTCAGGGCCAGCTCAGGGGGCAGGTATGCCATGCGGGCGGTACCCTCGGTCTGACCGTAAGTGGCAATGAACCGCTTCCCCGTCCTGTCCGCATACTCAGCGCAGGAGCGGAACAGCTCGTCGCTCATCCTCCCACCGCCCTGGGTAATAATCCCGAGGTCCGGCAGGTCCATGCGGAAGAAACGCATCTTGGACAGTATCTCAAAACTGTACGGCACGCCGGTGAGGATAGTCGCACGCTCCTCCCTGAGCATACTCCAGAACCCCTTGTCCAGCATTGACTTGCCGCACAGCAGGAGGGTCGCTCCGCTGTACAGATGGCTGGCTATCACTGAGAGCCCCATGGTGTAGTGCATCGGCAGAATGCACATGGCCCGGAAATCCGGCGTAATGCTGAACATCCGGGAAACATTCTCCGCATTGGCCTCGATGTTGCGGTAACTGTGGCGAACCAGTTTGGGACTGCCTGTGGAGCCGGAGGTAGGCAGCAAAAGGGCCAGGTCCGAGTACATATCGGGAGGGGTAAGGCCGGTGCGCACAAGGCTGTAGCCATAGGATGAATATATGCTGTCGTAGCCGAAGTCCGCCTCCATCTCCGAGGGTATCCACAGGTACTCCGGGCGGTAGAGGTCGCGCAGGCTCTCATACAGTCCTTTCTCCGTATGGGCGCTGAGTATTAGAGGGACAATTCCGTTCGACAGGCAGGAGGTGTATCCCAGAAGGGAGCCCACCGTATTGGTCGCCATGATGAATACAAGGGTGCGCTCAGGCAGCACTTCCATGAACGCCCCTGCGAAAGAGACTATATCGCCGTACGTCACAGACATACGGCTGTCATCCACCGCAGCCAATGACTGCGGCGGTTTTTGGTCGAGATTTAAAAACATTCGGTTATTTTAACTGATTACACTGCTCGGACAAATCGAGCTGCTTTAGGTCATAGTACATCGGAAGAGTCCCTCTTTCCGCCTCATTCTTGAGGGGTTTGAAACCATTGCGTTCATAAAAGGGTACCGCCTGCATATATACATCTACGGTCAGGAAACGTACTGCGGACATCGGCTGATTTAATATCGCCATCTGTTTGATCAGATTTATCAGCCTGCTGCCTACGCCGCTGCTTCTCATTGCCCTAGAGACGGCAAGACGACCAATCTTGACCGCCGGATAACTGCTGAAATGCTTCGCATGCGGGAACAATCCCCAGACTTTTCTCCACAGGTTCCTGTCAGCAGTATCACGCGATACGATATCATTAAACAAGCTGAAATATGCCACTATCTTTTCATCTTCCTGAAGGACAAATGTGTTTGCTATCATCTCGGACTTGAAATGGCATGCATCTACCTTAAGGAAAGCATTCAATGCCGCATCACCGCAATCAAACTCCCCTATCTCTGAAATTTCCTCTATACGCCTCAACCGTCCCATCATGGTATGTCAAGTTTTGAATTATACCATTAAGGCAACGGGAATGTCGCTATTGACTTGGCCCATTCATAGGCCTCACGGCAACGGCGTACCTCCTCCTCCGAAGCCGGCTTCGGATCACTTATCTCCTTCATAAACCGCACTGCATCCTCTCCGCGCAGCACCACCGGACGGCCGAACGGCCAGTCTTCCTCATAATGTCTCTTTCTCGTTCCCATATCACCAGTCTTTTGAGTTCCTGCGCAAAGGTAAGCATTAATCTATAGAGTAAAAAAACACTTTCGTAAAAACTTTCTGCTGTCCAGCTGATTAAATCGTGGCGCAGCCGTCCACTCCGAGAATCTGCCCTGAGATATACGAGGCCCGGTCAGAAGCCAGGAAGGAGCAGGCATCCGCCACATCCTCCGGTGTGCCAAGACGGCCAAGGGCTATCTTCTCGATGCGGGAGTCAATCTTGCTGCCGTCACTCAGGTAAAGCTCGTCGAAACGCTCTGTCCGTACGATGCCGGGAGCGACAGCATTAACCCTTATATGCTGGGGAGCAAGCTCCTTGGCCGCAGACTTGGTCAGGGATATGACCGCCCCTTTGGTAGCGGAATAGGCCACCTGGCCTGGTGAGCCGACAACGCCAGTGATGGACGCGATGTTCACGAAGCAACCTCCACCACTCCGGGCCATCAGGCGGGACGCAGTCTGTATCATGTCTATCACTGCGAGGACGTTGACCGAGAACATCCGCTCCATGTCGGACTTGGCAATCATGCCGAGTTTCCTGTTGGATATGATGGCCGCGTTGTTGACCACACAGTCTATCCGCCCCTCGGCCTTGTAGACGGACATCAAACCGTTTTTCAAGGCTGAGTTGTCCGTCACGTCAAAACATATAGGGACTACTTTAGTACTGTTCCGGGATGCACACTCAGCCGCCCAATTCTCCATGTCCCCGGGTGTCAGGTCGTTGACATACACCACGGCCCCGTCCGAAGCGAAACGCTCTGCTATAGCGCGGCCTATGCCGCGGCCGGCACCGGTGACAAGGCATACTTTATTTTCCAGTAATCTGTTCATACACTATTTCAATGTCATTCCACCATCTATTTTAAGAGCGGTTCCTGTTGTGAAGGATGCGGCATCAGACAGCAAAAACACTATCCCCAACGCGACCTCTTCCGGCTTTGCGAAACGTCCTAACGGATAATTCCTCATCTCAGCCTCTTTCTGCTCAGGCGTAAACATTCCGCCATTGATGAAACCGGTCTCTACCATTCCCGGGTTCACACTGTTCACTCGTATGCCTTTAGGAGCAAGTTCCAGTGCTGCTGTCCGCATATAGGCATCCAGCCCAGACTTTGATGCGGCATAAACCGCATTACCAGGGGATACACGATAGATTCCCGCAGCAGATGACGTAAATACAACGGAGGCATTCCTGACAAGTTTCTTCTTGCGCAGAAGCTGTCTGAGAAGAAGTATCGGAACAAAAAGATCAAGATTCGTGACACGCTCCACCTCCTTCTTAGTTATGTTCTGCACAGGCATGAGGCCTCCGACCCCGGCGTTACAGACAAAACCATTTAAATCAGGACAAGCCTCCGCCAAATTTTCCATCGCTCCATCCTCCGTCAGGTCGACAGGACATATTACATGCCCAGCATCAGAGACAGAATCCTCCATCTGAGCCAGCGTCTCAGCAAGAGCATCTTCATTCCTGCCGGAAAGAATAACCCTCGCCCCCATATTGGAGCAAGCAATTGCTGTCGCCCGACCTATTCCAGATGACGCTCCGGTTACAAGTATAGTCCTGTCGACAAGAGTAAATGGATTATTATGCATTATTTTTTACTTTCCACGATTTTGAACAAATCCTCTATCGTATTGGCATTCCTTATATCCTCACCCTTAAGGACAATACCGTACTCCTCATCGACCATGGCGATAATTGACAATGCCATAAGTGAGGACCACTCATCAAGGTCTTTGAATGCAGTACCCGATTTGAATACTTCAAGTTCAGTATCCTCAAACTGTTCTGCAAAATTTCTTACAAATTTTTCCAGTTCCATTTTTTTATTTTTTTGATTGTATCAGTTCATATAATGCTTCTATTGTTGATACTGACCTTAAATCAGCACCAGTAAGTAATATATCAAATTCCTCGTCTATCATAGATATAATAGACAATGCCGTCAGAGATCCCCATTCGTCCAAACTACGATATTCGGTACTAGGATTAAATACTTCAACTGGAGTTTCTTCAAATTCCGCTGCAAATTTCTTCACAAATTCATTTAAATTCATAATCATACTAAATTTATAGGTTTGTAATTTATGTATTCTGGTATAGACCACAGAGAATCGACATACTTATCTGGATACATTCTATGTACTATTTTCTGAAGAGTTTCATCTGGTCCAACTTCGTAAAATTCTTTAACCCCTTTATTGACAAGATTATGTACCATTGCTGTCCATAACACCGGATGCGTAATATGCTTCTTCAAGTTCTCTTTTATTATCTTTGGATCTGTATGCATTTCCGCATCAACGCATTGAACAATGGGCATTTGTGGTCTTTGAAAATCTGTCTGTTCTATTATTTTACCTAATTCAATTTCAGCTTCCTGCATGTATGGCGTATGAAAACTACCTCCAATCATCAATGGAACAGCTCTTTTTGCTCCTTCCTTTAAAAAATTCTTACAAGCCAACTTTATTCCTTTGCGAGACCCGGATATCACAACTTGACCGGGACCGTTATAATTGGCAAAATAAATTGGCTCTCCTGTCTCGTCCCACATTTCTTTAATTCGTTTAGAAATATAATCATCAGACAATCCAATAATCGCCCCCATTGCTGTTTTAGATTTCTCACATACCTTTTGCGCAATAATGGCCCTATTTAAAACTAGATTCAAACCGTCTTCAAATGTAAGACAGCCATTGATTACAAGTGCTGCAAACTCTCCTAATGAATGTCCGGCAACAATATCTGGAGACAGCCTATCCTGACTCATTGCCAATGCCACCTCATATATAAACACCGCCGGCTGTGTATTGTGAGTTTCCATCAACTCTGCCTCTGTTCCATTAAACATCACATCTGTTATCCTCCTTCCTAATACATCATTGGCTCGTTCGAATATTTCTTTTGCTTTAGAGAAATTATTATAAAGTTCTTTCCCCATTCCTTCATGCTGACATCCTTGACCGGGGAAAATAAATGCTTTCATCATCTTAAATCTTGATTAATAGGTTTGATAATACTAGTTTGTGACAAATCACATGACACACTTCCCCATGATAGACCTACTCCATACGCTGCCAATATCACTTTTTTCCAACTTCTTGTATCAACTCCTCTTTCTTTATGAGAATAATCCGTCAATACTAACGGGATTGTAGTCGGCCCTGTATTGCCATAATTCATAATATCAAATGGAGCCTTCTCATTATTCAATTTGAGTTTTCTCTTCATGAATTCCAAGGTAAATTTTGTAGCCTGGTGTAACCCATAAAAATCCACATCATCTTTATCCCATCCCATATATTCCAACATAATCTTAATACTACTCGTACCAGATGATATTATAAATGAAAATACATCATCTCCTTTATTTGCATTCTTACTATAATCCAGACTATTGGTGTTTTCTGGCCAATTTCTAAATCCTCCATTTTGATTAATTACCGTATTAGCCCTAGACCCATCTGAGCAAAGATGAAACCCCATAACACCTCCTTTTGATTTAGAAACCAATGTAGCAGAACCTGCATCACCAAAGACCATTCTAGCACCAAAATTATTGGGGTCCAATACTTTAGAATTAGTATCCCCTGCCAACAGAAGCACATTATCTGTCACTCCAGTATTCACTAATGATGCCGCTTGAAACAGTCCATATATATAACCTGAACAACCATAAGATATATCGAAACAAATCGTATCTTTAGACAGCCCTAACCTATCTTGCAATACTACGGATGTTGCAGGATACAGATAATCAAATGTTTGTGTGACAAATACCAATCCGCCTATTTCCGCCTTGTCTATACCGTCTTTTTTTATTAGGTTTTCTGCCGCCTTAAAACACAAGTCCGACGTTGTTTCCTTAACATCCGCTATATGAACCCTTACCACACCTGTTGTCTTAATAGTATTCGCTACTTCTTTAGCACTATACTTGTCTACCATTGAGTTCATTTCAAAAACCTTATCAGGAAGACAAGTTGCAATACCTGCAATTCTGACATTCTCAATTAAACATTTCATAATAAACTTTTTTTAACTAAGTGATTGCCCGCCATCAATAACAATTTCTGTCCCCGTTATCCAATTTGCATAATCCGAAAGCAAGTACACACACGCATTTGCAATATCTACCACCTTTCCGAATCCCAATGGGATCTTTTCTTCCTGCTGCCTCATTTCATCTTCTGTAAAAACACTGACTTCTTTTGTTCTAATAATACCCGGAAGTATACAATTCACTCTTATCTTTTTGGGTGCCAACTCCAAGGCAAGCACTTTCGAAAAAGAATTGACAGCTCCTTTTGTCGCTGAATACAATGAATTTCCCACATACGGCTTTATTGATGCCAACGAGGAAATAAATACAATCGAGGCTCCATTATTAAATTTCTTTTTTTGCAACAAAAGCCGAATCAAATGCATTGACGATAATATATTCGTTTCGAATAACTGCCATACCGCTATTTCATTATTAAATTTTGCAGGAGATGTATGCGTTTGCCCTGCGCATAACACTAATCCATCCAACTTAGGCAATTGCTCTACTAGTGCAACAAGTTCTTCTTTTTTGTCAAATCACACGGTATGCATACATTGCCTTCTCCTTTCATTTGTGATAATGTGAGGTTAAGCCTCTCAACACTCCTACCGGTAAGAATAATTCGGCCTGCCTCTGAATCACACATCGTAGCAATCCCCTTACCAATGCCAGAAGATGCTCCGGTAATCATAATATTTTTATTAAACAAAACGCTCTCTATCATCCCTATATTTTTTTTGCCGGATTTCCAAATACAGTCGTTCCACTTTTAACCCGTCTTATGACAAAGCTACAAGCTCCCACAGTTGAATTGTCTTCGACCGTTACTCCGTACCCTATCACTGAAGACGAATGAACAGTAGCTCCATTTCCAATAATTACATTAGCAACGCACAATACTCTTGTGTCCAACCTATTCCCATTTCCAATAACAACATCATGACCAATAATGGCAAAGTTTTGTATAAGATTGAAATCTCCTACTTTAGCGTCAGCTCCTATTGACACATATGGCCCAATAGTATTTCCTATACCTATTCTTGCATGGGAATCTATCCTTGCTGTATTATGAATAATATTTATAAATTTCCCATGTTTCATTAATATTTTATCAATACATTCTATTCTGCTTTTTCCTCCGACAGCACAAATAAATACATCATCTTCACCAGGGTCATATCCTGTTATCATTCCGATAATTGGAGGATAATCATCAAATGACTCCAATGCTTTAATATTATCGTCTATAAATCCTTTTATTTCAAATTCGGTTCCATATCCCTTACTTTCCTTAATCCAACTCAAGAAAGTCCTTCCCATCCCTCCTGCACCAATTATTACCAATTGCTTCATTTTTTCATTCTTCAAAAAAGTTTATCATAAAATCATCATAATAAGTTTTAGAAGTGCTCCATACTTGCCTATTATGAATCATCTGTTCTTCTGACAATCCATTTAAATCTTCTAAAGTCTTTAAATCCTGCTCAAAGGAAAATATATAATAACCTTTATCCTTGTAATATTTAAACAAGGGATTATCTTGCCTAAGAAACACTTTCGTTCCAACAGTTAGAAGATGACCTATATTTCCTGTCGCCTCCTGACGTTTTTGTCCAAAAATTGCAGTTTCCGGTACATCTATAATCTTATAATATTCTTGCAGCGATAAATATTCTGTTATTGGCACGAACTTCTCTCCAAACAATTTTCTCCCTATTCTCATACAATAACGTCTAATATGAGAATCTCCGTAACTTAATGGAACATACACAGAATAAATACCTTTGGAATCTATTTTCTTTATTTTACGCATTACCGTAATATGATTTCCTGTTCTGGAAGCCTGATGATTCAAGATAATTGATCTGCTTTTACGCGGGAATACATATGCACTATCTGAATCTTTCGCATCTTTCTTCTCATTGCATATGTAACCAAAAAACTTATATTTTACTTTATCCCCAAAGTATTTCACATATAGGTCATAATCATATTTATTCCAAAAGCAGAAGTAATCTACGACTTCACTTCCTCTCTTTATTACATCACTTTTGGTTTTTCCATACTTCAAATGCAATATATATCCTTTGATTTTATTTGGATAATAATATGTATGCAATCTAAATGGGTTGAACTTTTCATCAACCAGAGACACTCCAAAATCCTCACCTAAAGCTTCATATAAATCATAACCCCAAAACAGCCAATAGACTTTACATTCTATATATTGCTTTAAATATTCTACAAGCTTCACTTTACCGTATGTCAGTGAATGCAGCATGATTTTATCCACTCCAAAACTTTTACACCAATCAAGGATATCTCCGTAGGTATTTTCTTTCCTGTAATCAATTATCTTAGATCTATCTGTTAACTTTATTTTTACAACATCTCCTTTTTCCGGAGGCAGCATTACCATAATATTCTTTCCTGGATAATATTTTTCAAATACCTCAAACGCATGCTGCTGTAAATGAGCATTATATGCAACATGTAATATTCCTCCCATAATTTCTTGTACATTATTCCAACATTCTGTATTTATAAAGTGGCATTGATAAAATAAATAAATACAGCCACATTTCATCAATAGGATAATCTCTTATAGAATTGCATACCAGATATATAATAAAGAATGATATACCTTGCTTAGTCCGATTACAGTAGCAATAGTAAACAAGAAATATCAATATCAAGAAAAAACCAATATAACCTCTTAAAAAGAGGTATCTTTTCCAAGATGCACAACCATTAACAATATTCGTAGATGTATTAGACTCCAATGCACTACGCCCTTTACCCCAAATGGCCTCAGAAGTTCTAATATATCTATCATACTGCATATCGAAAAGAGATGTCGTTCGATTACTTCCTGACATTTCTCCATTTTCAAACACGAGTCTCAACAAAATCTTTTCATTAATAGGATTATCACCTCCATTATAATTAGTAAAAATTATTGCCAAGAGAAACAGAAATAATGAAAAGAAAAACACTTTTAATATCCCTCCCCGATACTTAAAAATAATATATAGTCCAATACACCCTACTAATAGCCCATACGCAGCAAGCGAAAGTGATAGTAAAATTGCCAAATAAAATACAATGTTTTCCCATTTCCGAGGAGTCATTCCATTTAAAAAAAGCAAAAAACAAGAAGTTGATCCAACGTGTCCTGGTTCAAGAAACATTCCTGCAAACCGATATATTAATTGGCTTTCATCACCATTCAATAAAAAAAAGTAGTATACTGTATGCTCATAATAATTACCCGTTACTGTACTATAATGAGGAAGTGAAACACCTAATAAAAACAGACACCAAAAAAACAGTGATAATAAAATAATTGAAGCGACAAATTTAATTATCAGTTTCAATATTTTGGACATGACCTCTATTGGTGACAAAATTAGGCATACCGCTAAAAAAATTCTTAAGATAAGTTGTAACCACGCGAGTATAGATACTTCATAAATTGTCAATCCCTCATATATAAATACAAGTATAATTATTGCAGCCGCTATTACCCTGTCTTTACTTATATGCAATGTACAAAATGTTATATAGAATAAACCAGCAAAAAGGTATAATAGCAACTCTATTGTTTGCGGTATAAACCATGTGAAATACAGCCGCATAGAGGAGCACATCATAACCAATACGGCTATATAGTACAGCACACGAGAACATCTCGTTGCATTTATCGGTATTGAGAGACTCACTTATTCCAAAATTTGTGATTCATATAATAATCTTATCAACGGAGCATGCATAAGATCGTATGCTATTGGATATGCAATCTTAGCACCATCACATAAGATTATAAAACCATAATTCTTATCAGGATTATACATTATACATGAAAATATTCCTAACGAGTATCCTGTATGGCCATACAATGTTTCCCCATTTATCAATGACGAGTAATTTATCGTTCCTAAGGCATACTTGCCATTATCAATCCCTGCATGACGCATTAGTTTCTCAGCTTGAACAGACAGAATCTGTGTATCTTTATATAGTCCATTGTTTGCATGCATCATTACATATTTCGCAAGATCTAACGAAGATATAATACACCCTCCTGCAGGATCCTGAAACATCGTACTCTTCATCAGTTGATAATTTTCAATTTCTTTCTTGCTATACCATTTATACGTATCGCAAAAAGACAATTTATCACTCTTTTTATCAAACCATTTCCCATACACCAATCTAGAACTATCACATGAAAATGGATTAAAATACCCTACGACACCTATCGGTTCAAATATATTTTTTTGAATAAATTCATCAAATCTTTCATTGGTGACGCTCTCTATTATAATTGCTAATAATAAATAGTTAACATTGCTATATTCATACTTTGTCCCTGGTTTTGAAGAATTGAATTCTATCCCTTTATATGATTCCAACACATACTGTCCTTTAGCGATACTTGACTTATGACACAATAACATTTTTACAGTAATAGGGACATCTGAATACTTCGGATTTATTATATTTTCTGAAAGGTATTTATTTATATCCGCATCTAAATCCAATTGACCTCTGTCTCTCAAAATCAGTATCGCTGAAGCGATGATGTTTTTTGACACAGATGCAATCCTCCATAAATCGTTACATTTTAAGTTGCGATATATTACTTTATTATTTTCACAATAAACACCTTTCCCATATACATAATTGAAAATTATTGATGTATCTTTTACTACAATCGCATTCAAAGCATTCACATCCAAACTCTGACATATTGAATCCAACTTATCAGATAATGATTCAGAATATACAGACTTAATACTAAGTAAAAAAAGGCGATTGATATAAATATAAATACTTTATTCATTAGTTTTGCGCATTAGCATCTTCCATCTTTTTATTAAAGATGGGATGCTGTAATCTCCTTTATTCTTATGTAAAAAATACTCTTCTTTCAACAAGGCCCCCATAAAGACATCATGATATTGACCTTCATGCCAAATAGCTTGCCTTGCAATCCCTTCTATTTTTGCATAAAATAATTGACTTCCTAAATATGTTGTATTTTGAGTTTTACTAAAACTACCGTAAAAACGATTGAGATTTAATCTTTCAAATACAAATTCTCTGATAAATAAATTCACTTCCAACCAACTGATACCATCGCGACAGTCCTTCTCCCCTATAACTATAGCATTACATGTTGCTGAACTATTCACAAAATGAATATTATTTACCCCTGTATATCCTATCATCCTATCAGATCCATCATTTAGACATATTGCAAACCAATAATTAAACGGATCATGCTTTGCACATTTGGCAACCCATTCTCGACATTCATCCAAAGATACCGGACGAGGCATACCAAGTGCATCTTTCATCATTTCATGGTCATTTTTCCACTTGTATATCAAAACAGCGTCTTCCGGCTCCATTGCCCGGAAATATACAGATTTATATTCCATATCGTCTTATTAATGAAATTATTGTAATCATATCGTCTTTATTGTATCTCTGATCACAAGGAATGCAAAGTATGTTGTCGTATATATTATTAGGACAATGACATAACCATTCATCCACATCTGCGGGACGAGGCCATATAATCGGACAGTATACTCGATTCGAGCACATATAATGTTGGAAATCCGCCCTGCCTTTTACATAAATAGGATAATACAACGGTACTTCACCTTTGTCTAAATCTGCGAGAACAGATACCGCACATGTGATTTCTTTCAATCCTTCCGCAAGAATCGCATAGTTCTTTCTTCTCTTCGAACTTATATCCTCCAAATCAGTCATTGCCAATATTTTCCTACTTAAAGAACCTATTTCGTGAGGTTTGTCTGATGCGGTAAAAACATCATTCATCTGATAATACAGATGCCTGAATGTTGTTTTTAAAGATTCCTCTTCCGTATGGTAAAATTGCTCTTTCAACAATGACGCCCTTGAGAACAATTCGGACAATTTTTTCTCCTCTACATTCTTTTCAAAAGAAGAAACGTTGTGCATCTGGCTGGACAGCAATCCTCCATCTGGTAACTCCAGCCATTTACGCAGACTCGTCACATAAAAATCAGCACCATCCAACGGCGTACTACTCAACCAAATCTGCGTTCTATCTTCTATTATACTTATTCTATATTCTTTCCTGTATTTTTTAAACTCTGCTCTTATGAATTTTAGCGTATCTTTTCCGAAATAAGATTGCACGTATAAAAAAGCTCCTGGATTTTCATTCACTACGGACTCTACTGATGCCATTGCAGGAGTAAGATCATTGTTTATTCGATAAAATATTATTTTATACCCCTTCTTCTTAAATGGTTCTATTTCCGTATAACAAAGATATTCAGGCAATAAAACTGTCTTATTTTCAGGTTGCCAGTTTTCCAACAATAATAAAAGTGCCTCACGGCCCGATGACGTAAGTGTATAATATTTCCATTCTTTGAATATGCCAGATATCCTCTTCTCTGTTTCAGAGCATTCAGCATGCAGTTGAGAATACGTCAGATTAAAATTCCCTCCTACCTCAATTTTTGTAAAAGCCATATTTACAATATTATTTTCTTGTCAGATCTATATATCAGAAATCCCGAACGTTCTCCGTTATTTGCAGCGAACTGCGGATCCTCATCAACCACTTCAGTTCGAACAATCCAGGAATAATTCTGAGAATGATAAAGATACGGCATTACTGTCTCCTTCGTCTGTGAACATAAGAAATATATTCCTGAGCAATTGTGTTCTGTTTTTATCGGCTCCGAAAAGCGGCCGGTCACCAATTCTATATTACCTTTTACAAAATCATATCCTGTCGACAGTCTGACAAGGTCGGATGTAATGTAATCACCACCCATTCTTGCCCCAAGTTCTATGATACGGATATCTCCGTCACGCTTCATCTTGAGTTCTGTATGTGATGGTGAATCTGTTATTTTCAAGGCATTCAAGGTCGCTTCTACTACAGACTTTATAGAGTTTTCCTGCTCAAATGTCAAATCTGCCGGCTGGTGATGCTGCAGTTCTACAAAATATGGAGATCCAGATGTTACTTTATCTGTTATTTGTAAAAAATAATGCTTTCCCTTATGAGAAATATACTCTACACTGAATTCCCTGCCTTCAATATATTCTTCAACCATTACTGTTCGGCTATTTGAAAACTGCATTGCACAGTTGAATGCCTCGTTCAGTTCTTTTTCATTATTTACAAGCCTAACCCCTTTGCTGCCACCACTGTCTGACGGCTTAATTATCATCGGATAATCCAAATGCAATCCATTTAATTCTTCTATATTTGAAATACGCTTGTATCTTGGTATAGGTACATTACAGAAATTCAGTCTCTCACGCATTGTAAACTTGTCTTTTGTCAAAGACATACATTCTGCTGTATTGCTAACTAATCCTAAATTTTGAGCTACATAAATCACTGTCGGTAATGCTGATTCCAAAGAGAATGAGGTAATGCCGTCAATTTTTTCATTTTTACAAATTTCCAGTATTTTCTCTTTCTCTGTAAAAGATATTGGATAAAATTTTTCACAATAGTCCTTACATACCGCACCTTCCTCCCATGCAAAACCATATATACTGCAACCTAATGCTTTAGCTTGTTTATAATATGGAAGCATTGGCTCATTTGCTCCTATAATGGCAAGTTTCACATTCAATTTTTCACTCATATCAGAAGAACTTTTACATAATCACCTATTTTGCTTGTAGCAGAATCTAAATCCTTAAATACTAAAGTGCCTATCGCATCGTTTGCCCCGTTGAAGGAGGAGACACGCTCCCCCTCGCGCACCCACAGGTCCCTCTCTACAACATGACTGGACATCTCCGGGCTTATGTCTAGTCCACTGAATATTCCGCTACGGTCTGCGTGGAGAATCACCTCCGCCCAGTGGCCGTCATACGGTTTCTGTGCAATGCCGTCAACCTTCTCTCCCAACGCAGCCTTGACCGCCGCGGTTATCATGTCCACACCGGTCGCCATGCGCAGCATCTCGGCAAGGCGGTTGCCGCCGCCGCGAGGGGAGACTTCCATGATGTATGGTTTGCCGTTTTTCCCGACTCTGGTCTCTATATTGTAAATGGATGTACGCATCCCGAGAAGCGTGATGAGCCTCTGGATTTCAGATGTCAATTCCGCTTCCTGCTCCTTTGTAAAAGTAGACGGCCAGCTGTAAGCCGCAGGTGTATAAGGATTGTCGGCATTCTCATCGAACCTCTGCGCCGAGAACGACACGAATTCCAGTTTCCCGTCCACGGAGAAGCAGTCGGAGTCAGACGAGCAGCCCTCCTTCTCAATGAACTCCTCGATGATTACCTTGCCGGAGAAAGAGTGGGACTTCGCATTGTCAAATGCTGGCCTCAGGTCATCCGGAAAATCCACTCTCGACACGCCCTTGCTGCCGGCGGAATCCACGGGCTTGACTATGACGGGCCACTCAAAATAATCCCTGTTCGCATAAGCATCCTCATACGAAGAGAACCCTTTGGATTTAGGGACGTTAAAGCCGTTTGTCTCCAAGAAGCCGCGGAACTTCTCTTTGTCCTGCAATATACGGATTGACTCATACGGCCCGGAACATGGAAGTCCGAGACTGTCAGCCACGTAGGCAGCCGTCACCACTCCCGGGTCCACGGCGAAGGACATGATGCCGTCTATCCCCAGTTCACGGGCGAGGGACAGCACCGCTTCCCTGTCCAGAATGCTGACGTTGTGATATTCATCCGAATACTTGTGTGCGATGTTGTCGGGAAGGTAGTCACACGTGATGACGTGACAACCCAGATTATGCGCTGCGTCTATGACGGGCAGCAGGTAGCGGAGCCCGCCAAGCAGCATCAGCTTGCGCTGTGACATTATTCAATCTTTAATATTTATTCTTTTCCACGAATAGCGTCAAGTATCCTCTCCACATCCTCCACGCTCAACTGGTGGTGCATGGGCAGGCAAATGACCTGCTCCGCAATGCGGTGCGCTACCGGCAGGTTCTCCCTCGTGGCAGACTCCAGGCCACGGTACGTCGAGAAGTCGCTGATAAGGGGATAGAAGTACCGTCTGCCGTAGATGTTCCGCGACTTAAGTTTGTCGTACAGCTCGTCCCGGGTCATGCCGTACTGCTCCGCGTCCACGAAAATGGGGAAGTAGGAGTAGTTGTGCCGCACGCCCGGCATGTCCTCGAAGTAGGTGATGCCGGGGATATTCCGCAGGCCCTCACGATACACCGTGGCCACCCTGCGGCGGGACTCTATGGCCGCGTCCACCTGACGGAGGTTGAGCAGGCCGTATGCCGCACGGACCTCGTCCATCTTGCTATTGATACCGGGAGCGACGACGGTGGTCTCTCCTGCGAAACCGAAGTTCTTCAGGTAGTCGATCCGCTGCTTGGTCTTCCCGTCGTGCATCACAAGAGCCCCGCCCTCTATCGTGTTGTACACCTTCGTGGCATGAAAACTCAGCGTAGACATGTCGCCCTCGTTGAGAATGCTGCGCCCGTCGACTTCAACCCCGAAGGCGTGGGCCGCATCATAGATCACTTTCAGCCCGTATTTGTCCGCTATCTCCTGTATCCTCTTGGTATCGCACGGCTTGCCGTAGCAGTGCACCGGCATGATGGCCGTGGTCCTGGGGGTGATGGCCGCCTCGATGCAGTCGGGGTTGATGCCGCAGTTCGACGGGTCGATGTCCACGAACACGGGCTTGATGCCGTTCCACCAGATCGAGTGAGTAGTGGCGACGAAGCTGAAAGGGGTGGTTATCACCTCGCCGGTGATGCGCAGGGCCTGGAGGGCTGTTATCAGCGGCAGCGTGCCGTTGGTGAAGAGACTGATGTAGGGCACTTTAAGGTACTCGCACAGAGCAGCCTCCAACTCCTGATGGTAATGTCCGTTGTTGGTTATCCACTTGCGGGACCAGATGTCCCGCAGATATGTGTCAAGTTCCTCCAAATCCGGAAGAAGCGGGGAGGTTACGGTGATCTGAGTGTTGTCCATTCTATTTGTTTTTACTCACTAAAGGAGATTTGAATCTCAAATTTGTCATACTACGCCACACATACTCCATTGGACCATTCGTGAAATATTTCAGCCACAGTGCGCTCAATGCCATCTGAAGAATGTAGAATATCAAGAATGTTATGACTATCGTTAAAAATCCACTTTCCTTTGGAATAAATAATGTGGCCATCAATATGACTCCTAATATAGACTGCATCGAATAATTGGTAAGTCCGCACTTACCATATGCACACAACGGGTTGAAAACTTTTGGGAACTTATAATACAGCCACAAAAAAGCAACTGCATAGAATAAAGCACCTGTAATGCTTCTAAGTTTCAAAACCCAATCAAGTACTGTGGACTCTATATTGAAATACAACGTAATGCCCCATAAAACAAGTAGAATAAAATATGGTATTCCAATTAATACAAGGTTCTTGAATATACTGTAATGCTCCAATGAGTCTATTATGCCAGAACGCGCAATATAGTATCCGAAAACAAAATAAGCGTATGTCCATAATATGCCACTGTCACAAACTATTCTAATGTAATCCACCACACTTTGCGTAAGAGGATACTCCAATATATTTGTCAAATTAAATGCACCGCTATACCGATGCATCGGTGTATCAACTCTAAATAAACAGCTTCCTATCTGATATTCTGATAATATACAGGAGGCAATGAAAACAGTCACAAATACAACAAATATAGTTCTTGGTTTAGTATTCCGCATAGGTAAAAGAAATATTCCACACAGTCCGTACCACATCAAAGCATCGTAGGTATAGAACAGTTTATTAAATAATCCTATGCAAATCAGGAGTATGCACCACCACAAAAATTTGGAACTACTGTATGATGGATTCCTCAATATAAGGTAAAAACTCACACCGAAAAGCATGCTGAAAATCGGAGCACATCTATTGGACAGCAATATATATATTACCCCTCTCAATCCCTTCTCATACAAAGAGAATGATGCCGTATCAAACTGATAGCCGAATCCTCCATTGACATGAACCAGAAGAATTCCCAATAATGTGGCTCCTCTCAACGCATCAATTGAGTTTATTCTTCCAGTTTTTGCGACTGCGCACATTTTCTTTTTATTTATAGTCAACGATAACCTTTTGATTTCAGTGCTTTGTATTATTAAGCGGATACGTATGCCTAATTTAAGGAATGTCCATACCTAATGTCTCGTCTTTCGTAAAAATCCTAAGACTATATCCTTTATTTCAAAATATTCCGGAAGTCTAAAGGTCTCGCAAAGGCCGATTGCCACAACGGATCCGGCACACAACTGCACGAGCAGCATCCATATGGGGTGTAAGTCAAGCAGGGACAGGAAGTAGACGCAGGCGGCCATCACTACGGCTATGCCAAGTGACGGCAGAATGTCCTTTATCTGACTCCACATAGAGTACCCTAAATATTTGCCGGAGTAGTAAGAATTCAAATAATAATCAAAGATGTTTACGCAAACACTACACCACAGCATCCATTTGATATTGATGAATATTCCCATAATCAAAGGGATTACTCCCACCAATTTCTTCAATATTTCCAATCTCAAAAACAAATCCGAGCGTCCTTGAACCTGCAGCATATTAAGATTTATAGCATGCAATGGATACAATGATGCAGATATAACTATAATGCGCAGATATTCAGCTCCCTCTAACCATTTATCTCCTATAAGTACTATTACCAATGAATCCGATACCGCTCCTAATCCGAAAAGAAGAATGAATGACATAAGCATCGTCACTTTTATAATTCTCCTATAACCATCTTTCAGCCTTTCTTGATCATCCTGGATAGAGCTTAGTATAGGGTAACTTACACGCTGTATAACGTTCGTCATATTTGACGAAAATATGTCAGAAAACTGCTTGCCTCTAGTATATTGCCCTAAGGTCTCAGTAGAGTAACATTTTTCCGATAACCAGCTGATAGATTTCCTTCCATGTAACATTTATCAATTGAGACACCATTAATTTCCATCCGAAATTGAACAAATCCCTAAATGAATTCCATGAAAACCTTAACTTCGGTGTCCATCGATTAAATATCCAGAGAAAGACGGTATTTATTATCTGACGGCATAACTGCTGGCCTGCAAGACTCCACACACCATATCCTGTAAACGCCATCCATATTCCTAAAACGCCACTGCTTATCGAGGCTATCAATGAGACTTTTGTCTGAGTCCTGAAATCAACATGCCTTATAAGAATCGTACGCTGTATTATTGCCAATGCATTGACAACAATTATCACGGACATCACTCTTATCAAGGGTATCAATTCCGGTTCTTTAAGGAAACGGCTGATCCATGGTGCTCCAAAGTACATGACAGCCACCATGAACAGACTGATAACCAGATTGAAGATAAAAGTGGTGTCGTAATCTATGGACTCGACATTCTTCTTTCGGATCAAAGCATTGGAAAAACCGCTGTCCACGATACTGTTCAATATGGCTATAATTATCAGTATATAGCCGATAAGACCATATTCATGGGGTGTCAGCAAACGTGCCAGAACAAGGCCGACCAGAAAAGTTATTCCCTGATTGGCGACATTGTCCACGGCACTCCAGAAAGTACCTTTTACGGTTTTTTTCTTTAGGGACTCTGACATATGCCAGCTATATGGCATGGACTTTTATCAGACACCGGTGTGGTGTCCGAAGCGGTCAACACCGTTTCTTATCGATTGAAATTATCTGATGAATTACCAGCGGGCGAGTTCGGCAAGGAAGCGGGTGAGCATGGACAGTACCTTCTTGATGTGCTCAAGTGCCTTGGGGGCGGCATTCATTTCCGTAACACGGGCACGGATATCGCGGGCAAGGTCCTCTATGGACTTCGAGGCGGCCTCAAGACGGTCGACTATTGCCTCCGAACTCGACTCTATCAGTTCACGTTCAAGATCTCTGAGGGTCAAAGCCGTCTTCTCAAGGCCCAGTCTTACATCTTCGTTCAAGGATGAATCAAGACGCAAGGCGTCATTCTCGGCGATGGCTTCCCGTACATCTTCCAATGTCCGCTTCCTGTCAGTGTCTGTCTGAGGGACAGAAACCTGCCTCTGCCGCAATCCTGAGCCATGTTGTATATCTCTGCCGTCCATCTGCCGTCAAATAATCGATTCTACATATCCAAAGGTTCCTTCAGTCTGTCCGCCACCTGCGAGGCCAGACGGTTGAAGCGCAGCAACTCATCCCACAACTCCTGCTCCACATCCTTTTTCCCTAACGCGAAATCATCGGCCAGTCTGGCATGAGCGTTCTTAAGAGAGCGTAATGCCGAGACACAACTGTTTCTTATATCGGAAAGATTCTCCGCACGGCGCAGAAGATCCACATACATCCTGTCCTCTGCTACAGGAGCATAGTGTCCTGCAACCTCCATATACCTAAGATAAGCGGAATAGTTGTCCCTTACCGCCGCCTGCTCGTGGTCGATCAGCATGTCCATCTCTTCTCCGCGAAGGATGTCCATCAACGAATCACAGCTGGCGGAGACGAGCGTGTCCGCCGCAATGACTATATCCTTCACTGAAACAGCCTGCACTGACTGCGCTATCTCTTCCAGCACATAGCCCAGCACCTTGCCGGCCAGTCTTGCATAACCTTCCGGAACTTCCTCTGATACAGCATCGAGTCTATTGAACCTGTATACTACAGAATCGACCCGGTTACCTATGCCCCTGATCTCAGTCCCGTAACTCTTCCAGCGGGACTCAGAACTGAGACTACGCAATGCTCTTATATAACTGTTAAGGACATCTACATATATTTCCGACTTGCGGACAAGCGAGACATCTTCCATGGATGCCTCCGCCAGAGAAGTCAGCTCATCAAAACGGGCCTGGCCTGAAGAAAAGGACGATGCGTAGAACAGTCCTCTTTCCATTCGTATCGCGGACATCTCCGAGAACAGGACTACCGGTGAACGTGACACTGTGTCGCTCCTGAACGCAAGATTCCTCACGGCCTCGAGCTGCGTCTTGGACAAAGGGGAACAGGCAAGCAATGCCAGCCCTGTCAAGCTAATTATCAGGAGATTGCGTATACAACACATATAATGTCCATCTACAGCTTCGCCTCCTGAGTCCCATCACCCATGCTATACAGCTACGGCTTCCGGATCCCAGCAGGCTGGTCTTTTATTTCAGTTTTCAATCTCGGCAACTGGCGCACTGCACCCAGTCCTCACCCGGCCCCACCTGTCTAACTATTCCCCTTCCTTGTCAAGTCTCTGATATCTTGAGTTCGTGCTTTTATACTCAGGAACCATGCGCTTCATGGACAGGACCGTATCGTCTTTTTTCATACTTAAAGTATGCTCGTACAGATCCTTCAGTTCCCGATTGACCTCCTCCATATCATACTCCCTTACCTTGGCACGGAAAATCTTTTTGTGTACTGTAGGAAGCGTATTTTCTTCATCCTTCAGAAGTTCCTCATACAGTTTCTCTCCAGGACGCAGTCCCACATATTTTATCTCGATATCCTTGCCGAGTTCGAGACCGGACAGGGAAATCATCTTCTTCGCCAGATCATCTATCTTCACGGGGTCGCCCATGTCGAAGACAAATATGTCATTGCCCTCACCCATTGTGGCCGCTTCCAGAACAAGAGAGCAAGCCTCGGATATGGTCATGAAATAACGTATGATACGCGGATCCGTGACAGTCACCGGGCCTCCCTTTGCGATCTGCTCCTTAAATAAAGGTATGACGGAGCCGTTGGATCCCAATACATTGCCGAAGCGCGTCGTCACGAACTTTGTCTTGCCGCTGACCCTTCCTGCCATGATCTCATTTCCTATTGTCTGGACATATATCTCCGCGATACGCTTGGAAGCCCCCATTACGTTGGTAGGGTTGACAGCCTTGTCGGTGGATATCATGACGAATTTTTCCACGTCATACTTGATGGACGCATCCACCACGTTCTTTGTACCGAAAACATTGGAGTGTACGGCCTCCACGGGATTGGACTCCATAAGAGGAACGTGCTTGTAGGCGGCCGCATGGAATACCACATTGGGACGATACTTGTCGAACAGCTGGTCTATACGCTCCCTGTTGCGGACATCCGCTATGACGAACTTCTTCTCCACTCTGGGTGCCTGAGAACGGAGTTCCAGCTGCATGTTGTGCATCGGAGTCTCTGCGAAGTCCACAAGTATCAGCTTGCGGATAGGCATGTTGACCAACTGACGGCACAGCTCACTTCCAATGGAGCCAGCACCTCCAGTCACCACTACAACCTTGTCCGTCAGGAACTCACGTATCTCCAGAATACTGATCTTTATCTCGTCCCGGCCCAACAGGTCCTCAATCTTGATTTCCCTGATCTTCGCACGGAATATACTGTCGTCAAAATTGGCCAATGAGGGCTTAACCAGAATCTGTATCCTTCTCTCCGAACAGAACTTCAGAATCCTGTTCTCCTCATTGCGGGCCGCGACATTGCTGGGGAACACCATGGCAGCAACCAGCTTCGATGTCACCAGCCTTGCGAAGTCCCTCTTGTTCTCTATGTGGTAGACCTTGTAGCCGCAAAGCAGGTTGTTCTTCCCGTTCTTGTCGGTGGTGACGAAACCTACGCAACGGTACTTCGTGTGCGTGGTCTTCTCCAAGAAACTCAGTGTATATACAGAATCATCGTCTGTTCCGTATATAAGGGTATTCTTGACGTAATATTCAGGCACGCTGCTGGACGTGAGCATGCTGTAGATATTCGTAATAAGTATGCGTGCAAGTATGAGCAGGAACGGGGTGAGCACCATGTCCAGTATTGCGAATACGACAATCCACTTGCCATCTAGGAAGATGGAAGGACGGACATCCGCCGAATAGAGAATGAGCAGCATGATTACACCCTTCAGAATGGATGCAAACGATATACGCCACATCTCACGCATGGTCGTGTGTCGGACAACCCCGGCATAGCTCTTGGTAAAGAAGAAGACTATGAGCGACACCACTGCGGACACAGCGGCTCCAGCCATATAAAATAAAGGCGGCACCTTGCCCGAAGGCGTGAAATAGTCAAATACACCGAGGACCAGGACTGTCGAACACACAGATATCACCACATCTATTAGAAGTACGAAATATCTGTTTACATAATGCTTTGTAAAATAAGCTACTATCTTGTCTATTCTATCGTTTTTCATATTATTCAGGTGCAGACTGAAATACAAATTTAATATAAATTTACTTACATACGACAAAATTTATACCAATACGCACCGAATCACCTGCTGAGCAGCATCTCCCGATACTTGGGCAGAGGCCACAGATCATCATCCACCAGCATTTCCAGCTTGTCCGCAACCTCCCTTATCCTGCCCATATAAGGAAGCACCTCGGAAGAATACGCCTCCGCCCTCTCCGTGATGTCCTGAATAGAGTTGGCCTTCCTGCGCGCCTCTATCATGTCATGCACGTATACCCTGAGAGACTCCACATATCCGGATATCTTTTCTATCACAATCAGCTGTGACGGACACATGGCGGCCATCCGGTCCCGTCCGAAAAGGTCCGTAAGCCCCCGGCAGTTGTCGAGGAGCGTATTCTGGAACTTGACCGCTGTCGGTATGACATGGTTGACAATCAAGTCTCCCAATACCCTGGCCTCTATCTGCAGCTTCTTTGTGAAGGTCTCCTGCTGCACCTCGTAACGGGCATAAAGTTCGCGGTCCGAAAGTATGTCCAGCTCCGAAAAAAGCTTTATGGTGGATCCGTCCACAAGGGCCTTGTTGGCCTCAGGCACGGTTGTCAGAGCCTTAAGGCCCCTTCTGGCGGCCTCCTCGTGCCACTCTCTGCTGTATCCGTTTCCTTCAAAACGTATAGCCTTGGATTCCAGTACATACTGACGTATAACACTGAATATGGCATCATCGTGCTTCTCCCCGGCGGCCATGCGTGTGTCCACCAGTGAACGGAAACGCACAAGCTGTTCGGCTACGGCAGCATTGAGTACATACATCGGAGCCGACACGTTTACGGACGATCCGACAGCCCTGAACTCAAAACGGTTGCCGGTAAAGGCGAAAGGAGATGTCCTGTTCCTGTCAGTGTTGTCAGGAAGTATCTCCGGAATCTCCCCCACCACCTTGAGCCTGGCATGCTCCTCGTCCGTCTCACCGAGGTCGGCCATATCCTCTATGCTCCTGAGCACCTTGTCCAGAGTAGTACCCACAAACACCGACATGACCGCAGGAGGTGCCTCATTACCGCCGAGCCTGTAGGAATTACCAAGCGACGCGACACTGGACATAAGCAGAAAATTATGCTCGTATACAGCCCTGATGACTGACACGAATATACTTAGGAACTGAAGATTGGTCCTTGGAGTCCGGCCGGGAGAAAGAAGGTTCACACCGGTGTCCGTCACCATGGACCAGTTGCAGTGCTTTCCGGAGCCGTTCACCCCGTCAAACGGCTTTTCGTGGAAAAGCACCTTGAAATGGTGCTTTTTCGCCACCTTTCTCATCAGAAGCATGAGAATAAGGTTATGGTCTATCGCCAGGTTCGCCTCGCAATACAGGGGAGCACATTCGAACTGATTGGGAGCTACTTCATTGTGGCGTGTCTTGAGCAGAATTCCAAGCTTGTAGGCAAGTGTCTCGAAATCCTTCATAAACGCCATTGTCCTGGATGGAATGGTGCCGAAATAGTGATCCTCAAGCTGCTGATCCTTCGCCGCAGTATGCCCAAGAAGTGTCCTGCTGCATATCTGAAGGTCCGGCCTGGCCCTGTAGAATGCATCATCGATGAGGAAATATTCCTGTTCAGGCCCAAGCATGACCCCGACTTTCCGGACATTCCGGTCAAACAGACGCACTACATCAAGTGCGGCCCTGTCCAATGCCCTAAGAGACTTGAGCATAGGGACCTTCATATCCGGGGCCTCACCTGTATACGACACGAAGACAGTCGGTATACAGAGAGTATTGTCGATGATGAACGCAGGTGAACTCGGATCCCAGGCCGTGTATCCTCTTGCCTCGAATGTATTCCTGAGTCCTCCGTTAGGGAAACTGGAAGCATCGGGTTCCTGCTGCACCAAAGTGCTGCCTTTGAAATTCTCGAAGACGTCTCCGGAAAGGTCCCTGTCCACAAAAGCCTCGTGCTTCTCTGCTGTAGAATCTGTCATGGGATGAAACCAATGGGTATAATGCGTAGCACCCATTTCCACAGCCCAGGCCTTCATGCCGGCAGCTATCTGGTCAGCGAACTTACGGTCAACAGCGCCACCGTCCTTGATGGCTGTGACCACCTCCGCATATGCGTCAGGAGACAAATACCTGCGCATCTTCTCAAGTGTAAGTACGTTCTGTCCGAAATACACGGACACCGGTCTGTCCTCATCGTAGAACCTCTCCGCCTTGCGGGTAGAGAACTCTTCGAGAGCACGCATTCTTAAATTACTCATCGGTCATCTGCTTTACTGATACTTTATACATCCTCGGCCAGTATTTCCCCGACAGATAGACGGAACCATCCTCCGGATTGTATGCGATACCGTTCAGAACATCGGTCGCTGATGTCTTGTACTCCGCATCAAGAAGACCGCGGCAGTCCAACTTGCCGGTAACTGCGCCCGTCACAGGATCTATGATGAAAATCTCGTCCAATCCGTAGATATTGGCCCATATCCTGCCGTCAATATACTCCAGTTCATTGATATAGCTGACCGGACGTCCTCCGTCCCTTACCGTAACCGAATGCTGCTCGATAAAAGTCACGGGGTCCCTGAATGACAGCCTGGACGTACCGTTGCTCATGATGAGAGAGCGCCCGTCGGTGGTAAGTCCCCAGCCCTGTCCCTGATACGGAAGCTCAGCCAGCTTCGTGAATGTCTCTATATCGTACACTAAGCAGACTTCTTCATACCACGTAAGTATGTATGCCAGGCCGTCGAACACGCATGAGCCCTCACCGAAATAGTTCTCCGGGAACAGCTCGGTGCGCAGAACCTTTCCAGTTGCAGGATCCACCTGACGGAATGAAGATTCTCCATACTGTCCCGTACTCTCGTACAGATCTCCCTTATAAAAAAACAGGCCCTGAGTATAAGCAGAAAGATCGTGTCTGATTGCCTCCTTGGAGCCGATGACATAATGCTCTACCGCCCCCGCGTCTCCGGTACCGCCCGGATACAGATGGCCTGCGAAGCCGGAAAACACAGCCGCGGCCGCGAGCGCGGCTGCTGGAACCAGGAATCCCTTACGCATCTTTATTTCAGGTTATGATAGTCTAAAGCCGCTTTCACAAATGCCACGAATATGGGCTGAGGTCTCTCAGGAGTGCTTTTATACTCCGGATGGAACTGCACACCGATAAAGAAAGGATGTTCCGGTATCTCCACAATCTCCACAAGTCCTGTCTCCGGATTACGCCCGCTTGTGCGCATTCCGGCCGCATTGAGCCTTTCCACATATTCGTTATTCAGCTCGTAACGGTGACGGTGTCTTTCGCTGATAAGCGGCTTGCCGTATATTCTGTACGCCAGCGAACCTTCCTCCACCTCGCACTGATATGCTCCAAGACGCATAGTCCCCCCCTTTATGGTCGTTGTTTTCTGGTCCGCCATGAGATCGATCACGGGATTGGACGTATTGGCCTCCACCTCCGTGGTCATGGCATCCTTCAGTCCCAGCACGTTGCGGGCAAACTCCACGACAGCCATCTGCATTCCGAGACAGATGCCGAAAAATGGAATACGGTTCTCACGCGCATAACGGACAGCCTTGATCTTTCCTTCAAGTCCCCTCTCCCCAAAACCAGGGGCAATCAGGATTCCGTCCATTCCAGCCAGTTTCTCCTCCACATTGTCCTCGGTAAGATACTCGCTGTGAATGGGCACAACCTTTACCTTACAGCGATTGGCGGCCCCGGCATGTATGAACGACTCGAGGATGGACTTGTAGGCATCCTGAAGTTCCACGTACTTGCCTACAAGCGCGACGGTCACATGGTGCTCGGGCGATGTCAGACGGTCAATGAACGACTGCCATGCGCTCATGTCGGGCTCATTCACGCGGTCGAGCAGGCCGAATTTCTCCAGCACGATCTCGTCCAGTTTCTCCTCACGCATCATAAGAGGCACCTTATATATAGTATCCGCATCTATTGACTCTATCACAGCATTGGGGCGTACGTTACAGAACAGGGCCAGCTTTTTCCGAAGTTCCGGCGAGAGCTTGTGTTCCGTGCGGCATATAAGTATGTCAGGCTGTACTCCATCCTGCTGCAGCAGTTTTACAGAATGCTGGGTAGGCTTGGACTTCAGTTCCTTCGCGGCACTGAGATATGGGACTAAAGTCAGATGAATCACCAGACAGTCCTCATCAGGGAGTTCCCACTGCAACTGCCGCATGGCCTCTATGAACGGAAGCGACTCTATGTCTCCGACCGTTCCTCCTATCTCGGTAATAATAACATCGTACTGCCCGCTCTTGCCGAGAAGCAGCATCCTCCGCTTGATCTCATCTGTAATGTGCGGAATGATCTGCACGGTCTTTCCAAGATATGCGCCCTGCCGTTCCTTGTCTATGACAGTGCGGTATATCTTTCCCGTAGTCACATTGTTCGCACGTGATGTGTAGATATTGAGGAATCTCTCATAATGGCCGAGATCCAGATCCGTCTCAGCACCGTCCTCGGTGACGAAGCATTCGCCATGCTCGTAAGGATTCAGGGTACCCGGGTCCACATTGAGATACGGGTCGAATTTCTGGATCGTGACCCTGAGATTTCTGGACTGGAGAAGCTTGGCTAATGATGAAGATATTATACCCTTGCCCAAAGAGGAAACTACCCCTCCCGTAACGAAAACATACTTTGCTGACATACGATGATATTATTTACTTACGGGGGTACAAAGTTATGGTAAAAAAACTATCTTTGCAAGATATTTTTCAACCTCATTCCTGAATGAAAAGTCTTACGACAAGATATAAGGTACACACATCGGACGTCGACATAAGGAAGAACTACAAGGCATTTTCCTTTATGTCGCAGGCTCAGGAAATTGCCAACATCCATGCGTCCGCGATAGGATTCGGATACAACGACCTCATCAAGGACAACATAGTATGGGTGCTTTCCAGAATGAAAGTACGCTTTGCACAGGCTCCGAAATGGGAGGACGAAGTGCAGCTTACCACATGGCACAAAGGCCGCGAGGGAGTATTCTCACTCAGAGACTTCGAACTGCTGTCGGCCGGAGGGGACATATGCATACAGGCAACGAGCTCATGGCTGCTCATTGACACAGGAACCAGAAGGATGCTGCGGCCCGACCACGTCCTCGGTGAGAAAAGCACATCCACCGCCCTGGAACGGGACGTCATGGAGGGACAATGCGGCAAGCTCGTGTCTCCGAAAGAAATGAGGCCGGTACAAGTCAGGACAGTCATGTACTCAGACGTTGATTTCAACGGCCATACCAACAATGCAAAATACGTTGAATGGGCATTCGACTCCATAGATCCGAACCTGCTCACGAAAATGGATCTGGACTGGTACCAGATCAACTTCAACCACGAGACACGCCTCGGAGAGAAAGTGGAGATACTCATGGCGGAGAATACCGCAGAAAGCTCTTTCTTCGTGGAAGGACGGAGTGCCGACAGATCCGTATTCCAGACAATAATAAAACTGAAGCCTTGATTATTAACCAAATAAAACCTACACCGTGTTTCTGCAGACAATTTTTGACCTTGATTTTTTTCAGACAGTAGAAAGAGTAATGATAGTGCTGGCTGTTGTGGTGTTTATCGCATTGCAATACTTCAAAGCCGGGTACGGATACCTCCGCAGCAAAGGCTGGGGTCCCATGATCAACAACAAAGCCGCATGGGTGCTGATGGAGATTCCGGTGCTGATAGTCACCGTATTGCTCTATATCCTGACTCACAGCTGGAACAACCTGATGGCCACGGTACTCATATCATTCCTGGTTATCCATTACACACAAAGATCCCTGATCTACCCGTTCCTGATGAGAGGCAACAGCAAGATGCCTGTGTCCGTTGTGCTCATGGGCGCTGTATTCAACATCATAAACTCCTATCTTATATGCGGGTGGATCTTCATACTCGCACCTGAGGACTATTATACCGTACAATGGCTCTATTCCCCGCAGTTCATCGTCGGAGCATTGATATTCATATTCGGCATGGTTGTCAACCTTAATTCGGACTACATCATACGCCACCTCCGCAAGCCGGGAGACACCAGGCACTACATTCCACGCGGCGGCATGTTCAAATATGTCTCATCCGCAAACTATTACGGAGAGATTACCGAATGGTTCGGATACGCGATTCTGACCTGGTCCCTGCCCGGCGCCATATTCTGCATGTGGACATTCGCCAACCTTGCGCCCAGAGCGAATTCTCTCTACGAGAAATACACAAAGGAGTTCGGAGAGGAATTCACAAGTCTGAAGCGTAAACGGCTCATACCTTTTATATATTAGACAAACAGCATCAACCATATGGAATCCCTACTATTCACTCCGGCCAAGATCGGCCCGATAGAAATCAAGAACCGTGTCATCCGCGCCTCGGCATACGAGGGCATGTGTGACGGACATGTCCCCACGCAACAGCTCAAGGACTACCATACGGCAGTAGCCCGCGGCGGAGTCGGCATGACATCCGTTGCCTACGCCTCCATCAACAAGAGCGGTCTCTCATTCCACCGCCAGCTATGGATGCGTCCTGAGATCATCCCGGGCCTGAGAGACCTGACAGACTCCATACATGCGGCAGGGGCCAAGGCCTGCATACAGCTCGGACACTGCGGCAACATGTCGCACCGGATGTACTGCGGACAGAGACCCGTAGGAGCATCCAGCGGATTCAATCTCTATTCGCCTACTTTCGTTCATGGTCTGCGAGAGGATGAGATACATCAGATCGTCAAGGATTTCGGCAATGCAGTACGCATCGCACGTGACGGAGGATTCGACGCCGTCGAGATTCATGCCGGCCACGGCTACCTCATCTCGCAGTTCCTGTCCCCGTACACCAACCACCGCAAGGACAAGTACGGCGGTCCGATAGAGAACCGCATGATATTCATGGATATGGTAATGGAGGAAGTGATGAAGGCGGCAGGAGACGATATAGCTGTACTGGTAAAGACCAATACCCGCGACGGGTTCAAGGGCGGTCTGGAAGTGGAGGACTGCATCAGGGTCGCCAAGCGTCTGGAACAGGACGGAGCCCAGTGTCTCGTGCTAAGCGGCGGATTCGTCAGCAAGGCCCCGATGTACGTAATGCGAGGAGCCATGCCCATCAGCGTGCTGACAGGATACATGCCCTGGAGACTGTGGTGGCTCAAGTTAGGTGTCAACCTTTTCGGCAAGATGATGATAAAGGACGAGCCTTTCAAAGAGGCCTTCTTCTTCGATGACTCCATACAGTTCCGCAGGGAGCTGAAACTGCCCCTTGCCTTCGTCGGAGGAGTCAATTCCATGGCTACCATCGACAGAGTCCTCAACGCCGGATTCGAGTTCGTGGAAATGGCCCGTCCGCTGGTATACGATACGGATTTCGTCAACAAGTTGCGCGACGGAGTCTGCTCAGAGAGCGGCTGCCGCCACGCCAACTACTGTGTGGCCCGCATATGGAACTACGACATGCAGTGCCACGAAAACTGTACCCTCTCCCCACGCATGAAACGTGAGGTGGAGCGGAACATAAGAAAATATTACGGAAAATAAGAATTGGCGGGGCGCTCTATCGCTGCCGGACCGTCACAGGTCCGGGGGAGGAAAGTCCGGGCAGGACAGAGCACCGCACTGTGGAAAGCACAGGTAGGCGAAAGCTTACGTCACGGGTAACAGAAAACAACCGCCCCTCCCTCGGGAGAGGTAAGGGTGAAAATGCAGGGTAAGAGCCTGCGTCCGTTCGATGGCGACATCATCGGAGTATCCGCCTGCGGCCTGCAAGGCCAAATATACCGGCAGTCAAGGGCTGCTCGTCCTTTGCCGGGGGGTAGGCTGCTCAGATAAATGATAGAGGCCGACGGAGTCAGCTCCTACGGTACAGAACCCGGCTTACAGCCCCGCCTTTTTATTGAATTTACAACGTCGTATTACGAACCGACAAATCCTGTAATATTTTTTTAACACTGTTGTAACACCGTTGTCAAGGATAGTTCCGATTTATTACTCATATTTGCGCTTCGAATAAATAAAGCAAACTGTCAAACAGGTATATACACAGTGAACTGAAATTATGAGCAGACGCCCGCTTACATTGCTGACCATATGCGCCTTTATCTGCGCAACCCCACTGTGCATGACGGCACAGAACGGAGAATATGAGGTCATTCGCACCACCAAAGACTCCGACTTCCAGCCAAGAGCTGATGTTGAGTTCGAATTTCCTCTTGCTGATGACCTCTCGTTTATCATAAACAATGAGATCCGTTTCATGGACAACTGTACAAGAGTGGACCGCAACTACCTGCTTGGAGCCTTCTCATGGGAGACATGCGACTATTTTTCCATAGATGCCGGATACATTTTCCAGTCCCTCCTTACTGAAGGAGACATAGAGTACAGAAGACAGTGGCAGTACAGACACAGGGTCTATCTGGACCTGAAAGCCCAGGTTGAACTCGGAGACTGGAAACTGTCACTTACAGAACGCCCTCTTGTGAACATCCGTCCATGGGCCGACAGAATACACGATCCCCTGGACGAATGGATAATCCGCTCAAAGCTCAAAGTGGATTACGAGATACCCAAGACTGACCTTGAGCCTTACGCATTCTTCGAACTGTCCAATACCCTTAATACAGTAAACTACGGAGGCGGTCCGTTCGTGGACAGACTCAGATTCTGTCTCGGAATCAGCTGGGAAGTATCGGACTTCAACAGTATAGAACTCTATTACTATTTCGACATACGCAACTCCAGAGACGTAAGTTTCACCCACGGATCAGACGGTTCCCTCTACAACATTTTCCTGAACAAGGAAAGACAGTACCTTCACATACTCGGCCTATCCTTCAACTTCGGCTGGGACTAACCGGCCCTACTCTACTGCCATACTCGCCGACCAGACTTTCCCACACTACTGCGCAGGTGTACCGAATATGCGGGATTTTGGTTCGTGCGTAGGAGGAAAGTACAGAAAACGCCGTCATCGGACTAAGAATTACAGTAACAGTACAAATTGCCGACTAAATTGCCAGTTCAGGAAGCATCACATATCCACCGCACCCAGCCCAGCAAAATATCATACAGGTAAATCATTAACATTCAGCATATTGAAAAGCAGAACACCTGCTGGGCCCATGGTAAAATTTGTCAGTAGATTTTCAGTGGGGCACGCATACTGTTATTGTGTTACTGTAAAATTACGGACACAATGGGGAAAGTCCTGCTGATTTCAAGCGAGTCAGACTTCAGGCGTTGATGTGTAGATGTGTACCTCACGTCCAACAAAGCGCGCTTACAGAAACACCTGATAATCAGGTGCTCTGGAAAAAGGTATTTGCTGGACTTGTGAGAATATGGGGCTGGAAGGCCGTTTGGTGGCGAAATATGCCGGGTCCAGCAAGTTGCCAAAACGTATATCCTTGATAATAAGCGGGATGAATTTCGGTGATATGCTGGACATTGCAAAATGGCTGCGCATGAGACGCAAGTGCCCGGGACGGCGGAAGTGGCTTTAGGAGAGGTTTCTTGCGATCCAGAGGGTATTTTTGCGGATAACCATTTTTGATTTTCAAGTATTGGCCGGAGATGTGTTTTAGTGAAAGTCTCTTGAACGTATGACTCCTATGATGAAGTTTTCAGGGATAAGTCCGAAATGGCGGCTATCCTTGGAGTTCAGCAGATTGTCTCCGGCAAAGAAATAGTAGTTTTCTGAGAGGACGCAGTATCTGCCGCAGCTTTCAGCAGTCGGGACCGAACCAGTTTCGTGAGGCATTGAGCACGAGTGTGTCGCCTTTCCGTGGAATATACAGAGGCCCGAAGTTCCTGATGTTCCAGCTATTGTCAAGGCAAGGCATATGTCGTGATATGTCTTTTATCCGAAGTCATGCTATAGGCGGGAACTGAAGTCGTAGACGTGTACCGTGGACATACCCTCACCACCGTACAGGATGTTGTTCCCGGCATCCAATGCGGTGCCGGTAAATATGTTTTCAATCTTCATCCTGTATTTGAACGAGCCGCTCCAGTCGAATATCAGCAGTTCAGTATAGTCGCTGTCATCATCTGTCTCCGCATAATGGGTGCGGACTATGTAGATGAACTCATCCGTCGTGAACAGTCTGCTTGCGAAAGTGTCGTCCGGGTATTGTCCGGTCTCTTTGAACCTGTCGGCCAGAAGTCCCAGGTCCGTATTGCCGTACAGTACTGACTGTCTTTTTCCGGAGATAAGGTCGATGATGTTCAGTTGCGGCAGGAATGTCATGGCCACCGCCGCCCTGGTCCCGCTGTAGTCCGGCAGAACTCTGTTTGACAGGAACGTCTTCTGCATGGAAGCATCCGAGTCAGGAAACAGTACCACATTGCTCAGAACGTTGCCACGGAAGTCAACGGTTTCTATCATGGCCTTGCCGTCATCTGAGATCAGCGAGACCAGACTGACTGAGTCATTCAGGCAGGACACAGTGGACGGCGGTTCATGTTTGCCTTTCCGTATCAGAGACGGCTTTCCGCTGCTGACAGCATTCTACGCCTTCTTCATGCTCTTCATGAGGAAGACCACCTTCTTCCGCTTCAACAGGATAGTCCTGCTGGCGGGGACGGCGGTCTGTATGCTGCTGCCGCTTATCAAGCTCAATATCGGCAGTGTGGCGGCAATGCTGGGTCTGCACGCTCCCGACGGGGTGCTGCAACTGCCCCGTATTTTCCTCCCGGAGGTGCTGGTGACCGGAAACCCGTCCGGGGAGATGGAGACCGGCGGCAGTCTCAACTGGAGCCTGCTCCTGACGGCCATATACGTCACAGGATGCACCGCGGCCCTGACATTCCCGGCCTCATCCCTTCTCAGGATCCTGAGGATTATAATGAAAAATCCAGGAACGTCTTACAGGGAATGTAAGGTGCATACTACCGCGTCCGCAACGCACTCATTCAGCTTCATGAACCACATCGTGATGAGCCGGAGCGACTACGGGAACCATCCAGAGATACTGCTCCACGAATACATGCACACCAGGCTCCGCCACTCCGTGGACGTACTTTTCATGTCGCTCGTCTGCGCCCTCTACTGGTTCAATCCCCTCGTCTGGATAATGCTCTCCGAACTCCGGATGCTGCACGAATACGAAACCGACGAGGCTGTCCTCAAACACGGCATCGATGCTACTCAATATCAACTCCTGCTTGTCAGAAAAGCTGTGGGAGACCGACGTTTCCTGATCGCGAACAGCTTTAACCACTGCAAGCTCAAAAACAGAATCACCATGATGCAGAAACTCAAAACCTCAAAATGGGCAAGACTGGCCTACATCGCCTGCCTGCCCCTGTTTGTCCTCATCCTGAGCAGCAGCTCAGCCGTAGAATCCCACAATCCCATCCCGGAAATGAATGCCGCAACGGCGGCAGAACCAACTATGTCCACTCCTGACTCACAGCAGAAAACAATCGATTATGCCGACGTGCCAGTCAAACCCAAATTCAACGACGGCAACATCAATGATTTCACCACGTGGGTCTGCAGGCATCTCGAGTATCCTCAAGAGGCCCGTAAAGCCAAAATCAGCGGAAGGGTCACGGTACAGTTCACAATCAACACTGACGGCAGCCTGTCGGATATCCACATCCTTAGGGGCGTCAACGAACTGCTGGACAACGAAGTCTTAAGGGTAATCTCCCAATCCCCCGCGTGGACCCCGGGATACGTGGACGGGAAGCCGGTGGCAGTATGCTACGCCATGCCTGTCATTTTTCAGTTACCAAATGAATGACTGCCACGGAACCTAATGGCTTAAACGGAACAAGCCGTATTCCACGATGACTGGAATACGGCTTGTAATTCATTTTCACAGTTCCGGAAATACCGGACGGCTGCTATTTGATGTCGATGACCCTTTCCTTGGAAGCCTCGGGAGTCACCACTATCTTGGGCAGTACGATGTGCAGTACACCGTGCTCCATGCTGGCGCTGATCTCATCCTTGTTGATGTCATCGGGAAGGAGCAGGGCCTGCTCGAAGTGCGAGTAGGAGAATTCTCTCCTGAGGTATTTCTCGTCCTTCTTCTCCTCTTTCTGCTCATTCTTGTGCTCGAGGGTAACGACCAGAGCGTTGTCCTCGTTGACGCGGATCTTGAAATCGTCCTTGGACATACCGGGAGCGGCTATCTCCACTGTGTACTCCTTGTCATTCTCCTTTACGTTGATGGCAGGGGACGAAGTCCTCATCATACTGTTGAAATGACTGAAATCGTCATCGAAAAAGTCATTGAAAAAAGCGGGCAGCCAATTCTGCTGTGTTCTTCTGCTGGGTAACATAATCATATCCTCCATTTTTAATTATTATTCTTAAATTTTCTGAACGCCCTGCCGTTCCAGGAGAACTTCCACCCTTTTCAGGGTCTTCCGTTCCGCCCTCCCTTTCGGGCGTTCGAAAGGATATATCGCAAATTGCGGACCACCCGGCCACGGCATACCCGCAGCTGGACTTTCTGGCGCATTTTTGTGACAAATTGTCGCAATATCACTGATTATCAATTATTTACATGCCACTTTGTCAGACATACCCATACCCGCTGAAAGAATAACCAGACCTGAGCGCGGTTTTTTGCTGCCTGAGATACCTATATTCACTGAAATATCGTATTTTTGTCCATGAACAACAGAAAAACGGAAATGAGAGGAAATGACAACCATAGGAGAATAATCAGGCTGATGGCGGCAGTCACGATAGTTCTGTGCTGCTTCGGCCAAAGGGTACAGGCGCAGGATGGGAAGGGGTCCGCACATCTGGACTCGCTGCTGCACAGAATCTACCGGGAAGACCAGGCCGTGCGGCAGTATTCCCTCAATATGGAAGGTATGGATGAGGACAGTCTCATGGCATACATACAGCGCATGACAGAGACTGACCTCAGATGCCAGACGGCAGTATTCCCCATCCTCGACTCACTCGGCATTCCGGAAGGACTGTCCGACACTTCTTACAGCGCATTGTTCCTGGTCGTGCAGCATTCGGACCTGGAGCATCAGAGAAAATACTACCCGCTGTTCGAGGCAGGTGCGGAAAAAGGCCTGATCGAGCCTTCGGACGTTGCCACCATGCTGGACCGCATACTGATGCACGAGGGCAAGCCGCAGGTCTACGGCACCCAGACATTTTCGCAAATGAAGACAATTATCGTCAAAGCCGGGGAGGACGGAAAACCGGAAAACGGGACCGGGACGGCACATACAAGCGAATCTGTCAATTACCTCTGGCCGGTAGAGAATGCCGACAGCCTGGATATCCGCCGCGCAAGGGTCGGCCTGCCGTCAATCGGAACTTACATGGAGATATTCGGGGAAATGGGCATGACTCTCGTATGGGACAAGGAGATGACCGTGGAGGATGCTTCGAGTATAAAAACAGGTCAAAAGCAGGAAAAGCCAATCCAGGAGAAATAAATATGGGATCAGTAAAGCAGCCTAAATACCGATGGGCGATAAAGACCGTTCTGGCCCTGCCGGTGGCATGCACAGTATGCACGGCCTGCGGACAGAGAAGCGGCAGGACCGACTGGCGCAAGCCGCTCAACATCATCTACATCATGAGTGACGACCACTCGTACCAGACCATCAGCGCCTACGGCCATGGGCTCATAGAGACCCCGAACATCGACCGCCTGGCCGATTCGGGCGTAATCTTCACGCAGAGTTTCGTGGCCAACTCCATCAGCGGTCCCAGCCGGGCCTGCCTGCTCACCGGCAAGCACAGCCACAAGAACGGGTTCACCGACAACACCCGCACCTTCGACGGCAGCCAGCAGACCTTTCCCAAGCTCCTGCGCCAGGCCGGCTATGAGACAGCCGTCATCGGGAAATGGCACCTGACCTCCGACCCTACCGGTTTCGATTACTGGAACATCCTCGTCGGACAGGGAGAATACTACAACCCGGTGTTCATCGACAACGGGAAGCGCCGCGTCATCCCCGGCTACACCACCGACATCACCACCGACCTGGCCCTCGACTGGCTGGAGCACGGACGCGACCCTCAGAAACCGTTCTGCCTGCTGCTGCACCACAAGGCCCCGCACCGCACCTGGATGCCCGACACCACTGACCTCGGGGCATTTGACGATGCGGACATCCCTCTGCCGGACAACTTCTACGATGACTACACCGGCCGTCCCGCCGCAGCCGCCCAGGAAATGGAGATTGACCGCCACATGGATCTGGTCTACGACCTGAAGATGGCCGACAAGGAGGGTGAGATACACACCGATACGGGCCTGGAAGACTACGGACGGGCCATGTACGGCAGCCCGGAGAGAAGCAGCCGGCCAGGCGGCAAGGACAGCAATAGCGGGCCTGCCGTCATCCCGGGCCGCATGACCCCTGAGCAGAAAGCCGCCTGGGACGCCTACTACGACCCCATCATCGAACAGTTCAAGGCCGACAGCCTCACCGGCAGGGCCCTGGCCGAATGGAAATACCGCCGCTACATGCAGGACTACCTGAGCGTCATCCGCTCCGTAGACCGCAACATCGGCCGCGTCCTAGACTACCTCATCGAGTCCGGCCTGTGGGAGAACACCCTTGTCATCTACACCTCCGACCAGGGCTTCTACATGGGCGAGCACGGCTGGTTCGACAAACGCTTCATGTACGAGGAATCCTTCCGCACCCCGCTGCTGGCCCATCTGCCCGGCGGCTACCACGGGGAGGTGGATGCCCTCGTGCAGAACATTGACCACGCCCCCACCTTCCTCCAGATTGCCGGAGTTCCGGTGCCGGACGACATCCAGGGCGACTCCTACCTCTCATACCTGATTACAGGGCACGGACCGGCCGGAAAGCCTTGGCGCCGCTCCATCTACTACCATTTCTACGAATACCCCGGAGAGCACGCCGTCCGCCGCCACTACGGAGTCCGTACCAGCCGATACAAACTCATTCATTTCTACGGCCACGACATCGACTCCTGGGAGCTCTACGACCTCCGGAACGACCCGACGGAGATGCACAACCTCTACGGCGACCGCTCCTACCGCCAGGTACAGAAAAACCTGCACAAGGAGCTTGAGCGGCTGCAGGAACTTTACGACGACCCCATCCGCAATGAAGAGCGGCAGCAAGGCTCCGGCGCGGCCCGATAGCCTGCCAGGCAAGAGCAGAAAAATCAGAACCGTATGGATAAATACACACCCGAAGAAGCCGTAAATTATTTCATCCGATGCGCCCGCAAGGCAGCGGAGGCCGGACTGCTCTCATGCAGCAGCGGCAACCTCTCCCTGCGCCTCCCGGTGTCCGAAGGCACTCACGGCTCCCTTCAAAGTCAGAACAATCACGACGGGCAGGACATCTCCCGCAATCCGCAAAGCACTCTGCCGGAAGCTCCTTCCGACCTGGCCCTGCTGTCCGCCACCGGCAGCTGGCTCGAAGAACTGCGGGAAGACCAAGTCGCCCTCTGCCGCATCAGCGACGGCCAGTGCCTGAACGGAGTGCAGCCCACGATGGAAGCCGGATTTCACCTCGGAGTCATGCGCCGGCGGCCCGAAATAAACTGCGTCCTGCACTTCCAGTCTCCCTATGCCACAGTCGTTTCCTGCATGAAGGACAAACCCCGGGACTTCAACGTCACCCTCGAGGGCCCGCTGTACATCGGCAGGGAAGTGCCGGTGGTGCCGTTTCTTCCGCCCGGCTCTGACAAGCTTGCAGCGGCAGTGACGGATGCCCTTTCAGCCCACGACATTGTCCTGATGTCCAACCACGGACAGGCTGCCTGCGGCAAGGATTTCCGCGACACCCTCCGCCGCGCCGTCTTCTTCGAGATGGCCTGCCGCATCATCGTCCTCTCCCGCGGCAACTACACCGTCATCTGATAACACCGAAGGCTCATAAACCGTTTCTCAATTCAAATTCCGGAAAAAATCCTTCTCTGGATTCATCAGCCGCTGCAGGAACATCCGCAACAGAATATCAGGGACATAGTACACGCCATCCTTGACCGCCAACAGTTCCATTCTCACCAATTTGTCCGCAGCCGTCTGTACCGAGCTGCTGGAAGCAAGAGAGTGACGGCGCAGAAAATCCGCCCCCATTATCTTCTCTGCCCGGACTTCCTCCGCAACTGCATACAGCAGTTCCTTCTGCCTTACCGGTATGCCGGACAACATCAGGCGATAACCGGCAGCAGCCTCCTCCAAGACAGAATCCACCGTCTGCCGCAGTATCGGGACAGTACATTCCTCACCTTTTGCGACAGTCTCATACGCCTCATGGAAGGTCTTCTGCATACAATAGGTGTTGCCCTCGAAAAGCCTGTACACCGTACCGACTGCTTCCGGGGAGACTTTTTTCCCGTCCCGTTCAAAATGCCGTATCACAAAATCCGAATACTTGTCTATCGCTATCGGCTTCAATTCCAACATCGAGGCACTATGATAAAACGGTCTGGCCGATGATAGAAACATCTGCGATATCATGTGAATCTCACTGCCGGAGAAGATAAAATGCACATTACCCAGATGCTGTATGTGCGAGCGGAGCAGAGCCTCGATATTTTTCTCAGGATATTTGCCTATCTGCTGGAACTCATCGAAAGTGACAACACACGGTCTGTCGGCCTGCTCAAGGCACTGGAATATCTCCGTCAGCGTATATTCCGGACGGGATATGTCCCCGAGCCCAAGGCTGAAGACCGGCAGACCGCTTGCCGGGTCAAACCCGAACTCCGCGTTGACGGATTTCAGGCCCTGCACAAGACTCTGCAGCATTTTCCGGCTCGTCGAGCGCAGACGGGTAAACACGGTCTGACCGAACTCGTATGTGAATTCCCGCAGACTCGCCGTATGGAGAATATCCACATAGAATGTATAAAAGCTGCCCGAGACCTCATCCCTGTCATAGCAGAAACGGATGAGCTTCGACTTGCCTAACCGCCTCTGGGAGATAAGGCACAGATTCTCTCCTCCCGTGACAGCGCGGACTATACGGTCAGACTCCGCTTCCCTGTCGCAGAAGTATTCTTTCGGAACATCTCCGGTTATGATAAATGGGTTCATCGCCTGTCTCTTTATATGATTTACAGGCACAAAGATAATTATGAATCTTTCATTATGCAAATTTCATAATGAGATTTTCATAATGGAAATTGAATAATACAGGTTAAGCGGTAACTATGGTATCAGGGCGACAATGATGTAGTACAGCATGACCCCGGAAGCGGCCAGCTTGGCTCCGGTACCGAGCAGGAAACCGAGGAAGGAGCCGAGAGCAGCCTTAAGGCCCTGAACCATCTTTTTCTCTCCCCAATACAGCTCGGCGACAAGGGCTCCCACGAAAGCTCCGGCAATCATGCCCCAGGGAGGGAAGAAAAGTATACCGACGAGCATCCCCGCAGTGGCTCCGCGAGAGGCATATTTCGTTCCCCCTGTAGCCCGGGTCAGCCATCCCGGCACCACGTAGTCAAGGACCGTAACTATCACGGTCACTACCAGCATGATGATCAGCAGACGCCATGTGATATCGTCCTGAGCGCAGGGAGAACCCCACAGGAACAGCAGGAACATACCCGCGAGACTGCATGGAGGTCCAGGCAGCACCGGAAGAATACAGCCGAGAAGGCCGACTATGCCGAGAATTACGGCTACTATGTCTATGAAAATTTCCATATTGTATGTCAGTCTGAACTTTCGTTACGCAAATGTAAGTTATTTGGCAATCCGAGCAAAACTTACGGTTGGTACTGACGCAGGACACTTTTGCATTTCGACACGATACACCACTTACCGTTTGTCGTCCTCACTCTCCTGGGATTTCCCCGCTAAAGCCTTGCCGCTCCAGCACTTCCTGCATCCCTGCGGACATCTCCAGGCATTCGGCCTCAGTGAAGCGAAAACGGGTAAATACCTGCGCGAGGTTGTCCGCGCCGTTGAGTTCCACGAAATAACGGCTCTCGGGCAAGGCCTCCTTAGCAGCATATATGCGGTCTATGTCCTCAGAAGTATATTCGTGATAATGACCGTTGTGCAGGATTGCCTCCACGGGCAGGCGGTCGGTCTGCTCCGGGTTCTCGTCCGGCCATCCGAGAGTGACGGTCAGCACCGGCACCACTAAGCGGGGCAGATGCAGGGCTTCGATGATACGGTCCGGATTGTAGACAGTGGTACCGAGAATGCAGGTTCCCAGTCCATGCTCTTCGGCCAAAGTGATAAAAGCCTGTGCGAACAGCAGGGTATCGGTCGCGGCGTTGATGAACGATACGAAGTTACCGTAACCGGGTTCCGCCTTCCGCTCCTCGCACCAGCGGCTGAACCGGTGAAAATCCGCGCAGAAAGTCAGCACCGCCGGAGCCTCCTCCACCATAGGCTGATGATGGTGCGCCTCTGCCAGCGTCTCCCTTTCCGGCCCCGAAGTGGTCACTACCAGCGAGTACAACTGCATATTGCCCATAGTCGCCGCCCTCGAAGCCTCTCCGACCAGGGCCGCAATCATCTCCTCAGGCACTTCCTGCCTTTTGTATTTGCGTATGCTTCTTCTATCCTTGAATTCTCTCATGACAAAACATTTTCTCAAAAATACAAAACTTTCCATTCCACAGACACTTTCGTCGGGATAAGTTCGGACAAAATAACAGCACTCACATACCGGGCCGTCACCCGACCGCCACAACTTTCAGGAAGGCCATCGGACTAAGAATTACTGTACAAATTGCCGACTCAGGAAGCATCGCATATCCACCGCATCCAGTCCAGCAAAATAGCATACGGATAAATCATTAACATTCAACATATTGAGAAACAAGCCATCTGCTGGACCCATGGTAAAATGGCGGTTTTGTGGCAAAAAATACGGGGTCCAGCAAAAAGACGAAAGAATATATGCCTGACAACAAGCACAATAGGTTCCTTAAATTATGCTGGACCTTACAAAAACATTCATCCAAACAACTGAGACAGGAACCGTAGCAATGCTTGCGACCGCACACCACCGCACAGGAGGGAAGTAAATCAAACCCACGATAATGACATCATACGTGTACGTTGCGATAAATTACTATATTTGCGATAAATTACTATATTTTCCATATGAAAAAATGTATCTATCTTACAACGTTGATGCTCATGAGCAGCCTGACTTGCTGGAGCTATTCCTATTCCTATTCCGATTCCGACAGACGTACAGACCTCAACCATAAAGAAACCAATACAGACATACATCGAGCTAAAGGATACAGAGGAAGCGTCTCGATTACTGACCAATATGTGGTATGGATCGGTTTTGACACCTCACACGGATACATGTTCAACGAGCACCATTATCTTGGCGCAGGCGTAGGACTGTTCCTCGCCCCTACCGGTTTCTTTCCATTGTTCGGACATACCTTCATAGAATACAATGCCTACATCCTGAAGAGAGCAAGCACTCCTACGGCAGGCATCAAGGTGGGATTCATGGGCTTTCTGGGAGAAATGGACCCAGGCACCACCTTATATTCATGGTATCTGCAAAAATCGGCGGAACTGGAACCCAACATCGGCTGGAGCTGGGCGTTCAACGAGGACATGGGCATCAGGCTGTCCCTCGGTGCGGCAATATTCATATTGCCACAATGGGAAGACGTACTCGCCATGCCTAAACTCACAATCGCTTTTGACTTCTGACACCGTACTCATACAGGACATGAAAGACAATCCCGCATACACCGTCCAGGACAGGTGGGTGGAAATGCCGATGGCGGAGTACATCAACGGCTACCGGGACCACAGGAGGATACGCGGCTACTGTCTCGAATGCGGGCGGCACGGGAAATGCTGGGCCTGTCCTCCGTATGACTTCGCGGAGGAGGAATACTTAGGACAATTCACGACGATATCCCTGCTCGCAACAAAGATAACTCCTTCGGAAGGGGTGACGCTCACCCCGGAAACGGCGGAACACATCCTCAACCGGGAACGGCAGCGGCTCGACAAGATGTTGCTCGGAATGGAAGGGAACGCACGGGCCTTCTTCGCCGGCACCTGCCTCCTCTGCCCGCCGGAACAATGCACCCGCCGCGAAGGACAGCCCTGCCGACATCCGGAAAGCATCAGGCCATCCCTCGAAGCCCTCGGCTTCGACATCGCCCGCACGGCCTCTGAGCTGTTCGGCATCCATCTTCAATGGGGCAGCCCCGGAACCTTTCCGGCCTATCTCACCCTCATCAGCGCCATTGCCCGTGCCCCATTCACCCGCTTGCAACAGGCCACGCAAAAGAAACACGGACGCTTTTGACGAATAATCTTTCATATATCCGCACTTTTTTCCATCTTCGCATTTGAAAAACCTGATGTAATGACAGCCGGAACAACTATCGAACAGCAGCTTCAGGCTCACGGCATACACCCGACCGCGGCCCGTATACTCGTCCTCCAGAAACTCTCGGAGCTCACACACCCTGTATCCATGACCGACCTCGAAACGGAACTGGAGACCATGGACAAATCCACTATCTTCCGCACCCTCAACGTCCTGCTCGAGCACCATGCGGTTCATTCGTTCGAGGACGGCAGCGGCTCCACCAAATACGAGCTGTGCCGCTGTGAGGCATCCTGCTGTAGCGTCGAGAACCACCACATCCATTTCTACTGCGGAATATGCGGCAGGACCTCCTGCATAGAGGATGTCAAAATACCTGTCGTCACCCTTCCGGAAGGCTATATCATCGATTCCATAAACTACACTGTAAAGGGTATTTGTCCAGAATGCGCCAACCGCATGGCACGACGCCAGCAGCAGAGCACACAGCTCTGATCCGCATTGGTTTGCAACCCGGTTGCGGACAGTCTCGGATACTTTTGTCCTGCTAAATCCCAAGATATGGACAATCTATGCAATACAGACTGCTGCCGTCGTCATCACGATGACAGACACGAAGGGCCGGACTGCGCACGACACAAGAACAGCCGGCGGGAACGGGCACTCAGATACATTCCCTCAGCTGTATCACTGATCATACTGACCGCAGGCATCATTCTGGACCACAGTGAAACCGGATGGTTGCCCGACAGCCCGTTACGGCTGCTCTGGTACATCTCCGCCATCCTGCCAGTCGGATTTCCGGTATGCCGGGAAGCGGTTGAAGCGGCTATGAAAAAGGACATATTCAGCGAGTTCACCCTCATGACCGTGGCTTCGGCCGGTGCATTCTGCATAGGTGAATATCCCGAGGCCGTAGCGGTAATGCTTCTTTACACAATTGGAGAAAATCTCCAGCACGCAGCCGTAGACAAGGCCACACGTGACATCGGCCGACTGATAGACATCCGACCTGAACGGGCCGAAGTTCTCAGAGACGGGCAGTTCGTAAGCGTACCGCCGGAAGAGGTAAAGCCGGGAGAGAGAATATTGGTACATCCGGGAGAACGCGTACCTTTGGACGGCAGGCTGACAGAAAGTGAGGCGGCATTCGACACATCGGCACTTACGGGAGAGAGTATGCCGAGGATTGTCACGACGGGTGGCGAAGTCCTGGCCGGGATGATCGCATCAGGCACCGAGGTCCATATAGATGTCCTTCGTCCTTACGGTGAGAGCGAGCTGTCCCGCATACTTAAACTGGTCAGGGACGCTTCCTCCCGCAAAGCCCCTGCAGAACTGTTCATAAGGAAATTTGCAAGAATCTACACCCCTGTTGTAATAACACTGGCTGCCCTGACAGTTGCCGTTCCGGCTCTCTTTGGAGCTTTCAGTGCAGGCGGTTTCGAGTACGTATTCCGAGACTGGCTTTACAGAGGACTGGTATTTCTGGTTATCTCCTGCCCATGTGCGCTGGTGATCAGCATTCCCATAGGTTATTTCGGAGGAATAGGAGCCGCATCCCGTACCGGAATTCTATTCAAGGGCGGCAATTATATAGATGCCATAACAAAAGTCAATACTGTCGCTTTCGACAAGACCGGCACTCTTACCACCGGCAAGTTCGGCGTTACCGGTGTACAATGTGCAGCCGGATTCACTGAAAGCCGCCTGCTGGCAACAGTATCGGCAGCAGAAAGAGGGAGCACGCATCCGATAGCCAGAGCCATCGTGGAATATGCCGGAAAAGGACATGCCGCAAACGGGACGGAACTGACTGTGGAGTCAATGCAGGAAACAGCAGGACACGGAGTGAAAGCCAGAATATCCGGGCATGATGTACTTGTCGGCAATATCCGCCTGATGCAAGGAAACGGTGTGACAGACTTGCCCGATGCCAATGTCTCTCCAACTGCGACCATGGTCATCTGCGCTGTAGACGGGCACTATGCCGGTCATCTTCTGTTGGAGGACACCCTGAAACCTGACGCCGTCAAGGCTGTTACAGATCTGCGGCATCTGCACATTGACAACCTGTACCTGCTCTCTGGAGACAGGCAGGAAATAGTATCCGGTTTCGCGGACAGACTCGGCATCCAGAACGCCTGCGGCAACCTGCTTCCAGAGGACAAAGCAGCAAAGTTGGAGGAAATCAGGTCTCGTCCTGGAAACAAGGTGGCTTTCGTAGGAGACGGCATGAACGACGCCCCGGTACTTGCACTGAGCGATGTAGGCATAGCGATGGGCGGTCTCGGTTCCGACGCCGCCATTGAAAGCTCGGACATCGTCATTCAGAACGATGATCCGGCAAAGGTAGCCACAGCCGTGCGCATAGGCCGGGCAACCAGAAGCATCGTGCTCCAGAATATCGTGGGTTCCATCGGCATCAAACTGACAGTCATGGTCCTCAGCGTATTCGGCATCGCTTCTCTATGGGCTGCCGTATTCGCCGATGTAGGAGTGGCACTTCTGGCCGTATTCAATTCGGCCCGCATCATGCTGAAGCGTTTCTAAGCACACATGCCGACTATTTCTGCAGACGATTGAACATGATACCTACGTAAAGCCTGGGACCGCTGCTGAAGTCCGGCTGCCGTCCGGTAAGATTGAACAGCCAGTCAGCCTTGACCGACAGGCTGAGTTTCGGAGTCAGGCCAATCTCCACTCCGATGAAAGGAGCTGCAGCCATAAAGGCATACTTGCGCATGGCGGCACATGGCTCGGAGACAAAATCGGAAGTGCTGCCGTCAGCGATTATATGGTTCTTGACACCGCCTCCTCCGACCGTCACTCCTATATACGGATGGATTCTGCCTTTTGTATGACGTATGTAGTCCACGAGGATTCCTCCCCAGCCGGTATGAGCATACGAAGGAGAAGGTCTGTATGACACTGATGAACTGTGTCCTTCGGAACCTATACGTATCATGTCTGTCTCTGTCCCGAAAGCGAACTTGACCTGTCCTCCGATACCGAACGCAGCACCTTTTACCCGCACCGGGATGCCGCCCGCACCATCATTTACACCGATGGTGAATCTCGGACTGCTTATATAACCGGTGTGCAGCATCATTCCTCCCACATATCCACGGAAACGGAAATCCTGTCCTTCATCTTCACCTGACTCAGCCGTCCTCGCCAAGGCATCCATACCGGAAAGTACCGCCAACAGTACGGATACCATGACAGCAGAGATCATTATAAGTCTTATCTTCATACGGGACAATTTGCCGCGAAGATAGTAAAATTCCCTATTCTACGGAAGCCGGATCAATCAGGTTGTTCAGAAGGGCATATACCGTAAGGCCGGCCACTGTCTTGATACCGGTCTTGCGGGTAATGTTCTTACGGTGCGTGATCACCGTATAGATGGAAAGATGGAACTTGTCTGCAATCTCCTTGTTCAGCATACCCCTGGCCACACACACAAGAATCTCCTTCTCTCTGGCAGAAAGTTCCTCACGACTCTCCACACGGTGCTTCTCCTCGTGGGACACAGAAGTACGCAACTTACTGACGATCACTGCCGGAGTATCATAGATACCTATAGTTTCATCATAGCTGCGTACAGACTCATCATCCGTCAGCACTGTCGGCAGTGCCACTACGGCCGCATCTGTAAGATCTGATATCCTGTTCCGGCCGTAAGGTCTGGACGAGTAGTCGAAAATCACAGGATCCACTATCACTATATCAGCCATGCTGTCCTTTACCGTCACCTCATTTTCCCTCGACAGGTCCGTAAGAACAGTCTCAATCATAAATCCGCCGTGCTCTTCAAGGATACTGGATATACCTCTTGCCACAATTCTGGACGGCGACAGAATCAATATTTTCTTCCTTACTGACATTTTCCCTCCAATATATTGACCATTGGAATAAGAATAGAGTTCTCTATCATGGTATGCTTTTCCAGGTCCTCCTCCAGCGTACACAGCAATGACAACGCCCTTATGGCCGATACTGTGTCGCAGACAGGAGGCAGGTACTTCATGACGATATTCCTAAGGTCGTTCAGTTTCTCGTCAATATTGCTGTGATTCTCCTCGAACGTCTCTATCGAGTAACCGTTCTCTTTCCGGCCGTCAGCCACTGCCTTGACATAAGGGAACACAGTCTCTTCCTCATATATGAAATGATTCTCAACCTCCTGCCTGTAATCCGAGAAAAATGTCATGATGACATCTCTCTGCATCTGGGAACATGGGCCGAGCATCTCGTCGAATATCCTGTCAAGTTCGCATATATGATGTTCCAGATAGTAGGAATGGGAAGCGTGAAGATACTTTACGATATCCATGGCGGACGCGGCAGTCATGGTCTCCTGCGTAGGCACATACCCGTCTGTCACGTACACATTGGCTATAAGCAGGAATGTGTCGCAGTTGACCCCGTTCTCCATGCAGGTCTCCTCCACGGTCCTCTCCCCGAAACCCAGCTTTATGCCGAGCCGGTATATCACCGTAAGCAGTCTGTAGTCGGTACCGATCAGATCGGCCATTTTCATATTCTTTCTCATTGTACTGTTTTTCCCACAAATATAATCTTTTCCTTTAAAGCAAGGACCCCCGGCCCGTCCCAGGCGGGGAGTCCATGACTTTCCAAACTTATGAGTAATTAAGCAAAGATTGAAATAACAACACTACATTATGGATATAACGAGTGCAAAAGTACACTGCACTCTTAATCCGGTCAATCCTCAGAAATAGCTATTTGCCTCTTGCCCGTTCCCCCATTGTAGGTATTCGGCACTTTCCTCCCAAACGCCGGACTTATCCGGAAATCCAATGACACCCTCCTGTATAGAATTTTGATTTCAGGAACACGCACGTTTTATAACAACTCATTGATATTCTTTGAATTAAATATTTCAACCTGCGCTTGTCGGGGTGTTTTTACAGGTCGAGAAGAACGGACATCCATAGATAATAACCTTATTATCAAGCAATTATATATATCGACATGTGCTTGCAAATTCAGAAATTACAACCCGTCAGATCCATGAAGCGGCAGAGCGTATCCTTTTGGCGGGAAAAACGAAAACACATCGGTTTCTGAAATAAAATGTTTATCTTTGACCATAGTTTTCAGAATCATTTGCGAAACTTTAATCGATTCATAGTCTTATAAATTGGCGATGTTGAAGAAGAATATTGTCTATTTATTCTGCATTTCATTATCTGCGGTCATTATTTACGGTTGTTCTGACAGGAACGGGACACAGTCCGGCCAGACGGGATATTATGAAACACTTGAGTCATACTTCCAGCATTTGCACAACAAAAGATATTCCGACTCTCTTCTAAAGGTGGCCAGAAAGTTCTTTTATTCTTCCGGACAGGAAGATACACTGAAAAAAATATACTCTGCCACATATGCCGCTACCGAATATCTTTACATAGAGAATATGGACTCGGTAGACTTTTATTTAAAGTATCTTCACAGCGTGTATGACAAATTTGCCGGCATTCCCCTCGAAATACAGGTTTGCAAGATATCAGGATTTTATGAAATGAAAGCCAGGCGGAATTTCTATTCCGGAATCGAACAGCTCATAAAAAGCTATGAACTGGCATTAAGCCACGGATCCGATATTGAGGAAATAATAATTTCATTAGCCAATATCGTAGAGTTTTTTTATATAAGGTCGGATATTTCAGGCATTTATTATGCTGAAAAAGCATACGGAACAGCTAAACGATGTGACATCAAATGGGCAAAGTACGCTGCTTCAGTCTGTATGGCCGAGATGCTGTCTTTATCTTCAAAGCCGAAAGATGCAATACCTTATATACAGGAAGCTGAGACTCTGGCGGAAGAAGGCAAATGGGAGATGGTATCGTATGCAATACCGCTCACTTATGCTACCGTACTGGAAAAAGAAGGCAACAGCAGTTCCGCCGATTCACTCTACATGAAAGCATTGGAGTATTCCGGATACGAAAAAGGAGAACCGTACAATACCGCACTGGTATGCCTGAAGTACGGTGAATTCCTGGAATCTGAAGGGAATTACGATAAAGCGGCCCATATCTACGAATACGGAATAAGTATAGGCAGCAATCTGCTAATGGACAAATTGCTGATGAATATGGCTGAATGCGCCGCTCAAAAAGGAGACAGGGATGTTGCAATGGATTATTTTGAGAAGTATTTGGCATTCAGAAGTTCATACAATACAGCCAGTGACGTGGATGCCGACAGACTTGTTTCGTATTATAGGGAAGCAAAGCAGGAACTGGAAGTAAGAGGGCATGAGCTGGAACTGATTGCGGCCAGACGCAAACTGGCTTTGGTAATACTTGTTCTCACAATCATCGCAGGATTGTTTGTTTTCGCTATCGTTTCCGACAGAAAACAGCGCAGGATAAACAAGATGCTGATATCGCGGTATCAGAATTATGTGAGAGCAGAAGAAGAAAGCGCCAAAAAGAAAGACGATGCCAATGAAAACCAGCTTTGGAAAAAGATTGAGCAACTGATGAAACAGGATAAGCTGTACAGGCAAAAAGGACTGACATTGGAATCTATGACGAAATATGCAGGCACAAACAGGACCTATTTGTCTAAAGCGATAAACCATTTTTCAGGAAAAAACTTTACCGGCTATGTGGATGGCTACAGGATAAAAGAAGCCGTGAAAATCATAGAGATCTCCGAAGAAAGTGTCCCTTTTAAAATCATATCAGATGCTGTAGGCTATTCGAACGATTCCGTATTTTACAAAGCTTTCCTCAGAGAGATTGGAGTATCGCCGGGAAAATACAGGAACGAGGTACTGCACGGCAGGAAAAAAACGTCCTGAATCCTGGCTCTCCATATTCGTAAAATTTACACTTGCAGATAACGCAGGCTTTGATTTTCATATCTGTCGGAATAATTTTGCAGCACAAGTACAACTAATAAAATTTATCTGTTATGAAAAAAACACTGACTGCATTTTCACTGACGGCAATCTTGTCGTTCTTACTGGTTTCCTGCGAACAAGCCGAACATGTTACGGCCGCGTACCTGGAGGTCGAATCAGAAAAAGAATTGCTTTGCAGCTTTGATGAAAGCGAGTATGCAATAAATATAAAGTCGAATTCTTCGTGGAAAATATCAATCTCTGACAATGTGGATTGGCTCAGCCTTAATGAGTTTGCCGGAATGAATGATGCCACAGTCATTTTAACCGTAGCCGAAAACATTTCCGTATCCGAGAGGACTGCCGTAATCAACATTTCGCTCATGGATAAAAGCGCCTCGACAGACATCACTGTCACCCAACAGCATAACGGAGATATAGATGTATTCGAACGTATTGAAGACAGTAATTTCAGAGAATACTGCAAACAGTTCGACCTTGACGGGGATGAGAAATTGTCTCTGGAAGAGGCATCCCAAATCCTATACATAGACTTAACGCCTGGAGCCTACGATGCTCCGCAGCAATTGATATCTTCGCTGAAAGGCATAGAATATTTCCCCAATCTCATATCATTGGCATTCGGCAACAATGTGGTTACTGAGATAGACCTGAGCGGAAACGCCAAGTTGAAAGAGCTTATAGCTGTCAGAAACCGACTCAAGGCCATCGACGTTACCCACTGTCCGGAACTGGAATACCTGTACATCAGCGAGAATCCCGAGATTTCTGAAATTGATGTAACATGCAATCCCAGACTGATAGTGCTGTCAACCGAACAAAATTCTTCAATTTCATCTATCGACTTGAGCAACTGCCCTGATCTCACAGATTTATCCATGCTTGGCAATTCTATAAGCGAAATAGACTTTTCTGCCAATACTAAATTGAAGAACATAGGTCTGGATTTAAACCGGCTCAGCAGCATTGATGTGTCCATGCTGCCTTCCCTTGAAAGGCTGAATCTGGTCAGCAACAACATCTCCGGAGAAATTGACGTAACTAATAACCCCGGACTTTTGGTGTTGAGTATCAGCAACAACAGCATAACTTCCGTAGACGTAAGCAAATGCCCGGAATTGAACTCTTTCTATTGCAGCAGCAACCAATTGCAGGAAATTGACTTAAGCAAGAACGGGAAGCTGACTTCCTTTCAATGTTCCGACAATCTTTTCAGAAGCGTGGACATATCGGGATGCCCGGACATGGTTCAGTTCATATGTACCAACCAGCCCAATCTTGAAGAGATCGATATCTCAAAATGCAATCCGGACACTTTGGTATCCTTTACAGCATACGAAAACCCTAAATTGAAAACGATTTGGGTATGGGACGGTTTCACGGGCATTCCATCCGGCGAATGGACGCAGTGGACCATACAGGATGGAGTAGAGTTCCGTAATCACTGATGTATCACATCAGCAGCAGAGCTATGCGGTAGACGATGAAGGCGACGACCCAGGCCAGTGCGATAGTGTAGACTGCGGATATGATGGCCCATTTCCAGCCGCCGCTCTCATTTTTGATGGCCACGAAGGTGGCGATGCACGGGAAGTAGAGCAGGACGAATACCATGAATGCCAGGGCCGCTGCCGGAGTGGTGGTCCTGGCCAGTGCGTTCTGGAGCATGGTGTCCCCTCCGGCATCCTCATAGCTGTCATACTCGCCGCTGTAGAGCACGCCCATAGTGCTGACGACAAGTTCCTTTGCTGCGACTCCCGAGATGATCCCGACGCCCATTTTCCAGTCAAAGCCTAAAGGATCCAGGACCGGCTCAATTGCCTTGCCTATCATGCCTATGTATGAGTTTTCCTGCTGTTCGGCAGGATTTGAATAGCGGTCGTGGTGAGGGAAATAGCCTAAGAACCAGATGATGATGGATGCCACGAGGATGATGCCGGCCATCTTGTGCAGGTACTGCTTTCCTTTTTCCCATGTGTGGCGGAATACCGACTTGGAGGTCGGGACGCGGTAGGGCGGCAGTTCCATGACGAAAGGCAGGTTGTCATCCTTGATGAAGCGGCTCATGATCTTGGCCGAGATGATGGCCATGATGATGCCGAGGGCATAGAGACCGAGCAGCACGAGAGAACCGTTGCGGGGAAAGAAGGCCCCGGCCACCAGTATGTACACGGGCAGACGGCCAGCACAGGACATCATGGGGATGATGAGCATGGTTATCAGACGGCTCTTGCGGTTCTCTATAGTACGGGTGGCCATGATGGCAGGGACATTGCAGCCGAAGCCCATGATCATCGGGATGAAGGACTTGCCGTGCAGGCCGATCCTGTGCATCAGCTTGTCCATGATGAAGGCCGCCCGGGCCATATAGCCGGAATCCTCCAGCAGGGAAATGAACAGATACAGGATCAGGATGTTGGGCAGGAATACAAGTACGCTGCCCACTCCGCCTATGATGCCGTCTACAATCAGGTCCTTGACCATGCCTTCGGGCATGGTCGTGGCGATGAAGGCTCCGAACTTCTCGACCAGCCACTCGATCCACTGCATCGGATAGTCCCCGAGACGGAAAGTGGCCTCGAAGACAACGTACAGCAGCAGGATGAATATCGGAAAGGCAAGCCACCTGTTGGTGACCACCGCATCTATCTTGTCGGTAACGGTATGTCTTTTCCTGACTTCGGCAGGAGTATAGGTCTCTTTCAGGGCCCCTTGGACAAATGCGTATTTCGCATCCACGATGGCAGCCTCGGCATTGGTGTCCCCCAGCAGGTCCTCGATGCGCTTGTTCTCCTCGAAACGGGCCGCGATGATCTCGTCGTGGTTGGGCAGAGCCTCCACTGTCTTCTCCACATCAGAGTCATTTTCCAGATACTTGATGGCCAGCCAGCGGGTGGAATACCGGGCCCGGATGTCCTCGTTTTTCCAGATAAGATGCTGGAGACGGTCTATGCTGGCCTCCAGTTCCTGTCCGTGGTTGATGTGGATGTGGCGGGCCACGGCCGGGTCGTTGTTCTCGTAAACGTGTATGACCGTGTCGAACAGCCGGTCAATGCCCTTACCGCTGCGGCTTACGGTGGGGATCACAGGCATGCCGAGCAGATGCCCGAGGGTGACGGTATCGAGCTTGTCCCCCTTGGCCTCCAGTTCGTCGTACATGTTAAGGGCCATCACCACACGCAGGTTCATGTCGATGATCTGGGCGGTCAGGTAGAGATTCCTCTCCAGATTGGATGCGTCCACCACATTGATGACCACGTCGGGGATATTCTCTATCAGATTTTTGCGCACGTACAGCTCTTCCGGACTGTAGGCCGACAGTGAATATGTGCCCGGCAGGTCCACCAGGACGAACTGATAGCCTTTGTACTCGAAATGGCCTTCTTTCGCATCGACTGTGACTCCACTGTAATTGCCCACATGCTCATGGGCTCCGGAGGCGACATTGAACAGGGATGTCTTGCCGCAGTTCGGATTGCCCACCAGTGCGACACGTACGATGTGTCGGCGTTCTTCGGCCAGTTCCCGCATCTTTTTGTCCAGAGCTTCTGCATCGCCGCATCCAGTCTCATTCCGGCTCAGATTGCCGGATCCGGTATCGGCCGTGCCTGTATTTCCGGAAACCGCTGCCTTTGCTGTCTCAGCAGCCTCCCGTGCCATGACCTCACTCTCGCTGATGACCTCTATCTCCGCGGCCTCCTCCCGGCGGAGCGATATTTTGTATCCGATAATCTCATATTCTATGGGGTCCTTCAGAGGTGCATTGAGTATAACCCTCACCTCCTTGCCCTTAATGAACCCCATCTCGGTAATCCTCTTGCGGAAAGAGCCGTGTCCGCTCACCTTTACTATGATTCCCCTTTCGCCGGTCTTTAGGTCCGATAATCTCATATCTGGTCTGCGCTCAAAATTCAATCAGGCAAAATTACCACACTTTTCCGACCGGTGCAATACCAATTGATAGGGATGGGATGTCCCGGGAACGCGGACAACAAAAAAGGAGGCCGGCGAATCGCTTCGCAGCCTCCGTTGAAAAACAGGTATGACAGCTTCGAAAAGCAGTTTTATTACATTGTCCAGCCCGACATCCAGTTGTCGCCGGAGGATACTGCACCCACATATGCGGCAGAGGAGAAGAAACTGTCGATGGTTGTAGGATCAATGCCTCCGTCTACAGTGCCGATGAAGTTGCCTGTCAGGCTGAATGCCTGGTCAACTTTATTGGTACCGTCCTCAAGGAACATTTCCTGACTGTAAAGAACAGCACCTTCATCATTGTCGCTGCTTACTCCCGTGGAAAGATATACGTAACTGAGCTCGGACGTGCCGTCGACAAGAGACTGCTCGGTAGCCTCGGTCTCTGTGGTAAGTGCGCGAGGTTTGCCGGTTACGATAAAGTTGTAAAGACTGGCCTGTGTACCGGCGCGGAGACGTATGCCGCGTGAGTTGTCCTCAGAGTTGTTGCCCACGAGGGTCACGTTGGCAAGTACAGGGTGAGAGACAGGTGTCTTGTAGTTGTCGTTGTCATTGTTGTCGCACTCCATCAGGCAGTCGCACTCGGAAGACTCCTGATAAGCCACCATGAACTGGCCTTTTCCGCACCATCCCTCGGTCCAGTCGAATGAGTCGTCAGTATTGTTGGTAGAAACGAGATACTTCACGTTCACTGTTCCGCCGAACCACTCGAAACCGTCATCAGAGCCGTTGATTGCCTGAAGATGGTCTACTGTCGTGCCGTTGCCTACACCGTAGAATGTGAAACCGTTGGCCTCTTTCTCCTCAGAGAACGCATATCCGCCGTACTCTACACGGATATATCTAAGGATACCTGAATTGTCTCCAGCATCCTGTCCGCCGTAGGAAGCGTCACCTATCTCGGACTTGGCGTCAGTACCTGCGTTGATAGGAGCCTTGCCGCAGATATGAAGACCGCCCCATGAGCCGGGTTCTTTCCTTTCTGCTGTCATCACGATAGGATTTTCGGCTGTTCCCTGTGCGTCGATCTTCGCGCCCTGCTCTATAAGGATATAGTCAACCTGATTGTCATCCTTTGCAACAATCGTCACACCAGGTTCGATGGTAAGGGTGGCCCCCTCTTTCACATGAAGACCTCCGGTAAGCAGGTAGGTGCCGGATGTGAGAGTCCTGTCCTCCGTGATGTCGCCTATGAGATCGACATCAGGGTCGATGACATTCCCGTTCTCGTCATTGTTGCAAGATACTGCAAGAACTGCTGCACTGAGAGCCAGTAAGATAAATTTTGAGTTCATTTTGATTTGTTTTTAGAAATGAGTTATTGTTTGAATTTAAAAATCGAATTTAACACCGAGTCCTATACCTCTTCCAAGGCGGTAGTTTTCTGTCAGCATACTCTTTTCGAGGTCAGGCACGTTCTGGGTAAATCTGTACTCGGAGTCGAGAAGGTTGCTGAATGACAGCTCCACACTCCAGAGTCTGTTTATACGGTAGGTGATGTTGGCATCAAGCGAATGGAACGGATCCTGCATCACATTGCCGAGACCGTAGATACCGACGGCCTGTATTCTCGGACCTTGTACATTGTAAAGTACCGATATCGAGAGCGAGGATTCTTTTCCGAATCTCGGGGCATACGTTATGAAAGCATTGCCCAAGTAAGGGGAGGCTCCCTGAAGGGCTCTGCGGCTGTCCGTGTAGATCCCTCCGTTGGCAAGCAGAGTCACATCGGTATACATTAGAGAGATGTTGCCTCCGACAGTGAAATACTTGAAGGGTTCGGTCCTGAACTCGGCCTCGATTCCGGCGGCCATTCCCCGCTCGGCATTCCTGAAAGTATGCACTATCGCTCCTCCTGATGTCTCCTGAACTCTCTCGATAGGGTTCTCCAGAATCTTGTAGTACAATCCAACTGAAAACATGTGCTTGTTGTTGGTGGAGAAAAACTCGTACTTGAGGTCGAAGTTGTAGTTGTATCCATTCCGCAGCTGGTCGTTGCCTCGGATCTCCGCACTTCCGTAGGACTCCTTGTAAAGGAACGGGGCCATCTCGATGAACGAAGGTCTGGTAACTGTTATGGACGATGCGAAACGGAACGCATGCTTGTCATTCAGATTGTACTTTATATTCAAGGCCGGGAAGAAATCGCCTTTATTGAGTCTCGACACACTCTCCCGAGAGGCATCGTTCCAGTACCGCACCCACTGCTGCGAGTACTCGTAGCGCACTCCGAGACTGAGCAGGAGCTGCTGTATGGGATAATACTCTACCTCAGCGAAACCTGCCATTATCCTGTGCCCGGCATAGTAGTTGTTCTTGGGCTGGGCATCCCTTTCAATGGATATCAGACCGTCAGCGATGCTCTGCTGGTTCAGGAACTCGCTCGGCGTATAGATGTCGTTGTAATCCAGTGATGGATTGATATTGTTGAGATTGTAGTAGAATCTTGTGGAATTGTAGTCACGGGTCTTGTCCTTGTAGGCCACACCGAAGATTACACGGCTCTGGTCACCGAAGTGGAATGTGGGCTTGATCTCCGCCACAACCTCCTGTTCTCCAAGCTCGCCGAAATACCGCATGGTCTCCTGCCGGTTGAGCTTGAACAGGGAAAGCGAGCCGTCATTCCCCTTGCGGTACATGACCTGACGGCGGTCAGGTTCGTTGCTGGCCGTCATGCCGTAAGAGACCTTCCAGTCGAGATCCCAGCTGTGGGAAAGGATATGGCTGCCTCCGAGCTGATTGTTCCACAAAGAATAGGAGTGGGCTATGGAGTTGCTTCCAAGCAGCTGGTTGTCCTCCGCGTCATACCCGTCCCTGAGCTTGTATTCCTCCGTGGCCGACTTTGCGTAAAGCATCGTGAATCCTATCTTGCCCCCGTTCTTGAAAAGGTAGTTGAGACTGAGCAGGCCGGTCAGGTCCAGACTGTGCTCATAACTGTTGTACGAGAACTCGTCCATATGCTGGCCCTGCGTGTTGATATTGGTGATGTAACCGTCATAGATATTCTGACTGCCCTGCTTCAGCGAGACGGAAGCGAGAAGACTGAACTTATCCCCGTTCCTGAGGTCAAACGTACTTCCTCCCGACACCGAACCGGAGATATTCGGTATGGCCATGGATTTCTTTATATCGAACGACGTTCCGAACGGGTCATTGGACAGTATCCAGGTCCTGAAATCCGGCAGACTCATGTCCCACACGTTGCGGGGAAGATTGTTGTCCTTGAGCAGCCATCCTTTACGGTCGGGCCTGTACGTGTCCTTGAATGTGGTGCCTATCACCCCGTCAGCTCCGACCGACACCGAAACGAAAGTCCTGCCGACATTCTCCTTTGTAGCGATATCGATATGGGCTCCGGAATAGTCCGCAAAACTGGTGGCCGTATAGACCTTTGTCACCGTTATGTTCTGAAGCACTGTACTGGAGAAAATATCCAAAGGTATCAGTTTGTTGTCCGGGTTGGGGGACGCGACAGGAAGTCCGTTCAGAGTGGTAAGGCTGTAGCGGTCTCCAAGTCCTCTCACGAACAGCTGGCCGGAGTTGTTGAAGGAAATACCGCTCATGGTCTCCATGGCCTCAGCCACATTGGACAGTCCCTTGACCTGTATCTCCGCCGCACCCATGTTCTCAACAGCCTGGGCCGACACCTTCCTGTCATTGATCAGGGCCCCTACGGATTCCGGGTCCCTGCGCGCCACGATTACTGTCGTCTCAAGTGTCTCCGACTGAAAGCTCATGACCATGTCGACCGTCATCTCCTCTCCAGCTCCCAGCCTTATGATTTCCGACTTCGCATCGTCGTATCCTATAAGGTAAAACCCGAGCACTCCTTCGGTGTCCTCAGGAATATCCACCGTATAGCTTCCGTCGATGTCCGTCTGTGCCCCTATCACTTCCGCATCTGGATCAGCTGCCGATCTCTCAAAGACCACAACTACTCCAGGAAGCGGTTCTGATGTTACAGCGTCCCTTACTGTTCCTCTGATTGTCTGTGCGCTTATGCCGACTGTACCCGAGAATAAAAAAAGAAAAACAAAGAATAATACTGCTCTTGAAAATCTTGTCTTCATTTTGTCCTGTATTTTCGGCCGCAAAAGTATCTGCAGGTTATTTCATACCCGATACAGGAAAATTAAAATGGCGTTACGCAGATTACGCAATTGTTGCACAAGTTTCAATAATATTACATCTACTTCGACAATATATCTTATCTTAGAGGACTGAATTTGTAGAACTATTCCCCGATGAGTGTCAAAAATTTCTTACGTATCACCGCCGTCATTCTGACATGCCGTGCAGGCTTATGTCCTGCCGTCCCTCTCCCACTGCGGGCCGAGGAGACTCCACACACGCACAATATCATACCACGTCCGGTATCTGTCCGATTTACTGCAGGCTGCTTCGACTTGCAGAAAGCAGTCATTGGAGACAATGTAAAAGTCAGGATCTCCGCATCATACGGTCCGGCAGAATCCTACTTCCTCCACGTGACACCGGACTCAGTAGTCATAGAGGCCGCCGATAGTGCCGGCCTGTTCTACGCCGGCAATACACTCAGGTCACTGCATGATACGGCTACAGGCAGCATTCCCTGCGTGGAAGTCCGGGACACCCCGCGTTTCCGATGGAGAGGATTCATGCAGGACGTGTCAAGACACTTTTTCAGCATTGATTACCTGAAACGGCAGATCGATGCCATGGCCTCACTCAAGCTAAATGTCCTGCATCTCCACCTCACAGACGCAGCAGGCTGGAGAGTACAGATAGACCGATACCCACTTCTTACTTCCATGGCCGCCTGGCGCGACGGAGCGTTGTGGAAAGACTGGTGGTTCGGTGACCGGCGCTACCTTGCTGAAGGAAGCCCCGGAGCATACGGCGGCTATTATACTAAGGAGGAGTTGAAGGATCTCGTGAAGTACGCGTCTGAGCGTCACGTCACAATAGTTCCGGAAATAGAAATGCCTTCCCACTCGGACGAGGTCCTTGCGGCTTACCCGGAGCTTTCATGCACAGGAGAGCCGTACAAGCATCCGGACTTCTGTATCGGCAAAGAAGAAACATTTGAGTTTCTCGAGAATGTACTCACTGAGATAATGGACATCTTTCCGTCTCCGTACATCCACATAGGAGGGGACGAGGCAAGCAAGCAAGCCTGGAAGGAGTGTCCTGCCTGCCAGGCCAGGATGAAGGAGCTCGGTCTTGAAAATGTCGATGAACTTCAAAGTTACATGATCGGACGCATAGGCACTTTCCTCGAATCACACGGCCGCATCCCTGTCGGATGGGACGAAATACTGCAGGGAGGAGCCGACAGCTCTGCCGTAGTCATGGCATGGCGCAGCGTGGACGAAGGAATCAAGTCTGCAAGGAGCGGACACAGGACCGTAATGTCCCCGGGTGCTTTCTGCTATTTCGACACCTATCAGGATGATCCGTCTACTCTGCCCACTGCCATGGGCGGATACCTTCCGCTGTCAAAGGTGTACGGTTTCAACCCGGTACCGGAAGGGCTCGACACAGAAGCCGCCTCCAACATAATAGGAGTACAGGCCAATCTGTGGGCAGAATATATCCCGGAGGAGCGGCACGCGGAGCTGATGATATATCCCCGGCTGTATGCCTTGGCTGAAGTGGCCTGGAGCCCTGAGGAGGGTAAGGATTACGGGGACTTCCGCAGACGCGCACTGATTATGTGTTCGAAAATGTCGAAAGCCGGATACAATGTCTTCGATCTGGCGCACGAGACAGGTGACAGGCCGGCATCCACAAGACCTGTCGCACATAAGGCCACAGGCTGCAAGGTCATCTACAATGCCCCGTATAACCAGACCTACTCAGCAGGCGGTGACTCGGCCCTGACTGACGGACAGCACGGAGGATGGACCTACTCCGACGGACGATGGCAAGGCTTCATATCCAGAAACAGACTGGATGTCACCGTAGATCTCGGCAAGTCCCAGGACATATCATCCGTCATGCTGGACTTCATGCAGGTCTGCGGTCCGGAGGTCTTTCTGCCGGCCGAAGTTGTAATATCCGCATCTGAGGACGGAAAAGATTTCATGGAACTGAGCCGTACCGGACGCGAGGTCATCCGCGATGACAAAGTCACATTCGTCACTGACGGATGGCGTGCCGCATCTCCGGTCAAAGCCCGCTACATACGTGTGCAGGCCCGCAGCGGACAGTACGGAGGCTGGATATTCACAGACGAAATCGTAGTTTTGTAACTGTACGCCGTACTATGGGGAAAATGACTGCCGCGGTATTTATGGCTGCCTTGACCTTTGCCGTCTGCGGATGCACGGAAAGGCCGTCAGAGAAGAAACCGGACACGGGAACTCTGCGCAGAGGCATTCTCGACACTCTGGATCTTATGACGGAATATTCCACCAGCGGCAGGTACGGAGACCTTCTGGAAACAGTCCTGCCGTTGTACAACGAGGCTGTACGCATGGGCAACGACACAGGTCAGATTGTCTTCGGCAGCGGCGTGGCCGAGGCCTATTCCAGACTCGACATGCCGGACTCGGCCATTGCATATCTGCACCGAATCCATCCTATCGCAGAAAAAATGAACAACCGCAGCATGCTGTCGATGATATACAACACACGCGGGCTCTACTCTCTATATTACCGGATGAACTACAACGAAGCCGTGGAGTGCTTCCTGAAAGCACTGTATTATACCGATACGACCGGAAGCTCAGGAACGGACAGCTACTACAGGACCATGAGCAACATCGCCCATACCTACAATCTCCGCAGGGACACATCCGGTCTGAAATACTCCATGAAGACATATCTTGAGGGGAAGCGGACAGGCAACGACTACTTAGTATATATAGGAGCGATAAATACGGCCACACAATACTGCATACGGAGGGATTATCAGCATGCCCTGGCATATATAGACGAGGCGATGGAATTTGCGGACAAGTACCACAACACCGTAGAGGTATATTACCTGTATGCGGACATAATGGCCGGAACCGGAAAGGTTCACGAAGCCGAAACATACTACCGGAAGGCACTGGAAGCATATACCATATGGAACATATCTGAGCGAATATGACGACAGCGGCAACCTAATAAGGATCGGACTTGTCGTAGACGGAGAGATAAATGTGACCCGTGCAGACGGCAATGTAACGATGTCAGCAGTGCTTACGACAGACAAGGGGCACGAGATAAGCGTATCATACAACGGTCCGGAAAACGTGACTGACATGACAGGCGGGACCTCCGCTGCAATTAACGTCAGGACAATGCAGCAGGACAATCCCGACAGGGTTCCGCCCGTTTCAGGATGGCAGCCATTACGTTAACGGACTGCATACAACGGGAAGACCGTTGCAAGCAAGCTCAATGCACATGGATACCGCCGTCGGAGGACTGCCCGGTCCCGCCGACGGCGGTATTATTTACAGTTCAGACAGAAGATGAAGAAAACGGTTGGAGCAGAAGTCAAAACTGCGGTCGAACTGATGACGCACAGGTTTCTCTACTATGACTACCGTTCCAGGGCCGACTGTCAGGCTCGCCTGTCTGCCCACATCCCTCACATGCATGTCAGCAGAGAATATTACCGGCTCGAACCTCAGAGTCCTACCGTCATACGACCAGAACCGCTGCATGTCCACATCCTGCATGGATTCCAGTGTCATGTTGCCAGTCAGCCAGTCCGACGAGGTACGCAGCACGGCGTCATCACTATCGTCTGTCCTGAACAGACTCAGTTCCGGATACACGGCAAGGAAACGCTCATCGCCAGTCTCCCCTGCATACATAAGGCGGTATCTTGTCCGGCCGCCCTCTACGAAAACATCTTCTCCGGCCCACCTGTCACAACCGGCAAACTCAACGTACAGCGTATCACCCACAACAAGAGAGTCCGTGCGGTAGCGGTTGTCGTAACCTGTGCCGGAGAATGACCATATTGACGCAAATACCAGCCCTATCAGGGACAGCACCCAGACTATGAACATCACAGCCCCAGGCCTCCATCGCGGGGCCTTGAGACGGAAAAGAAGCAGAATGCCGCCGTACAGCATACCCACAAAAGGTATGGTAACAGCCAGACACAAGAACACGATCAAAAGAGTAAACACCCACACAGGCGCGTCAGTAACAGTAGAGAGCAGCCACGACATGCTGACTGGAGAAAATATGTTCCACGCACCTACGCCCAGAACAGACAGCACCGAGCCCATGCTGCCCAGAATACCGGCCAGAAAAAGCACTCCGCCGGCTACGACCTCCAGACACCTTCCCAAAGCCTTCCAGAATCTCCGGGAGTTTCTGACTCCGTCGCGCACCTCTTTTTCAAGACGCCTTCCAGCCGCTCCGGCCTCATTCGTTATTGTTTTCTGGATATCCTTGATGGATACCGAGCCTCCTTTCATACTGTAGCGTTCCTCAACAGTCCTGGGTTCCGGCATCAAGATCCAAAGCACGGCATACAGGATGATTCCGAACATGGGCAAGCCCAGCAGATTCCGGCTGAAAACAAACCATGCCCACATGAAGACAAAGACCCAGGCCGCAAAGATTATACGGAAAATGACAGGGTCGATTCCAGTATACGCACCGAGTCCTCCGCACACGCCACCGATGATCTTGTTGTCGGGATCCCGGAATAATTTCCTGTTCCCGCTCTTGCCGGAAGAAGCAGGATCAGACTCACCGTCCAGATCCTCAGGACGCCCGAGAGTGTCTATCACCCCCTGCACCGCATCAACTGTGACAATCATGTCCACATATCCCCTGTCCGTCAAGAGCTCCGCTATACGCGACTCGATCTCGGACAGGATCTCCGCAGAATTCTCGCTTTTACCATAGTGCCTCCCAAGACGCTCCAGATAATCCAGCATCATCACATGCGCTTCCTGCTCCAGCGTGAACGCCATACCGCCTATACTTACTTTTACTACTTTTTGCATTGTCTTAATCCTTGATAATTCATTTTCCCCTTAAAATCCGGATGGATTCCACGAGCTCCTGCCATGCAGAGTCCATCTCGGCCAAAGCCTGACGCCCTTTGTCAGTAATCTGATAATATTTCCTCGGAGGACCCTGCGGTGACTCTTCCCAACGGTAAGTAAGCAACCCCTGGTTCTTCTGACGTATCAGAAGAGGATAGATGGTACCCTCGACAACTATCATCCTGGCCTCCTTCAGTTCGGACAGGATAGAGGAAGCATAGGCGTCCCTATTGCTGAGAATGCTCAGTATGCAGTATTCGAGCACGCCCTTGCGCATCTGGGACCTTACGTTCTCCACATTGTTCTGTATATCCATAATCCATTATTTATCATGAAACCTTCTTATGTTCTCCGCAGTCACAGGCAGCCCGTACATCTGGCATTTCTGAGTAGCGGTACGCGCCGCAGGCACCGCCAGCCACAGTATGAGATATATCCATCCCCCGAATGAGCCGAAAATCAAAAGGATGACGAACAGAATCCTTATAACGAGAGTGTCGACATTGAAATAGCATCCAAGCCCGGCGGCGACTCCTCCGAAAACATTGTGATCCATGTCCCTGAAAAGCTTTCTGACAGGCCTGTCATAGCATCCGCCGTCATAACCTTTGCTGTCAGCATACCCCGGGGCGTCCGAGCCGTCCGGCATACCGAGCTGGGCGATGACACGCTCCACAAGACCGATATCGACAACTTCACGTATGGATGACAGAGACTCGGAGAATATCTCGGCGATACGCATCTCGAGGTCGTCCATAACTTCCCGGCTCTGATAACCAAGGCCGGTCCTGCTGCGGAAAGCATTGAGATAAGCATTGAGACGGTCATAGGCATCCTCATCAAGGATGAAGCTTCTTCCCCCTATACCTACATTCACGACTTGTTTCATAACATCAATATTTAATTACAGCGATTATTTTGTACCGCAAATATATATAAAATTTTTAATATCTTGTATCGCAAGATATATAAAATATAAGAATATCCAGCATCGGCATAAGAACATTGCCGGTACTGGATACTGAATCGGTTATTCCGCTATTCTATTCCTGAGCCTCCGGGACCTGATCAGCAGGTACTGCATCCACAGGAGCTGCTGCGCCGTCACCAGGAACGGACATAGGGAACTCAGGCGTACCGGTACCGGCGTCTGTCTGCTCCAATCTTTCAAGGACAGTGTCCTCGACATGCCTTCTGCTGGAAGTGAATGCCGTTGCGAGAATGCAGAGCGCAAGAATGACAACAGCAAGAGTCCAAGTAGCCTTCTCCAGGAAGTCTGCTGTCTGACGCACTCCGAAGGTCTGGTTGCCGGCAGCGAAGTTGGCAGCAAGTCCGCCGCCCTTCGAGTTCTGGATCAACACTACGAAAGTGAGCAGGAGGCTCGCTATGATTATCAAGATTGAAATTGCTATGAACATAACTACTATAAATGTTTCTTTATATCGTTTTTAAGGGCTGCAAAGTAAGCACTTTTTTCTGGATATAGCAAAATAAGTTTCTCATAAACCTCATTTGCCCTGTCATATAACTCCTGTTCGGCATAAATGCGGGCAAGGGTCTCGGTGTAAAAAGCCTCGTCCGTGAATTTCGAACTGTCGAAATCACCGGTATCCCCGCTCCTGCCGGCGGGACGCACGCTGCTGAGACCGTGGATATCCTGGTCCTGCACACGTCTCAACTCATCCGGTCTGAAATAATCTCCACCGACAAAATAGATTCTTTTCCCGCCATCATCACCGCCATCCTCCCCTTCATCCGGCACGAATATCTCTATTCCGGCCTCGGACGATGCAACAGCCGACGTGTCCTCGACAGACTCGGGGGCTGACATATCATCAAATTCCAGATCAAGCTCGCAGATGTACTCCCCGGCAGCATCGTCTTCGGATACGGCTGCCGCAGAAGCAAGCACATATCCGTCCCTGAACACACTGTAGTCCGGATACAGGTAAAGGACCGCATGGTGCAGAGCGTCCTTCCGATATTCGTCTCCCATGGCCGACATCTTCAGAAACAGCTCCCTACGTGCCGCAGAGTACCAGGGATACAGCTCCAGAAGCTTCTCTATGTCCGATACCGTGGCTCTTTTCAGACTGAACACATCCATGGCCGGAAGAATTACCAGTTCGCTACAGTGGCATTGAAAATATCCTCGACGAGGATATCGATGATCTCATCGCAAAGAGAACCTTCCACCGCATCGAGCAGCTGGTTGGAATCATAGTCGGCATATGCCGAGAACGACTTCTCGAAGTCCTCTTCCGGATGCAGACGGTTCGTGAAATAAATCTTTACCGTCACTGTCAGCCTGTTCTGGGATGCCACCTCGTCGGCTGTGACAGCCATGGGACGCGTATCGTAGGAAGTGATCTCGCCTGACACATTCAGATCCCCGTTCTCGGACAGAATATCCAGACTCGTAAGCCTTCTGTACTGGTCTATCAAAGCATCTGTCAGAGACGAGGCCAGGGTAGGATTGACCTTGAGCGCATTGTTCTGGAAATACTCCACGGCTATTGTCTTCACATCCGGCTGGATGGATGTACCTGAAAAGGAATATATGCCGCATCCAGATACAGCCACCATCCCGAGAAGCATTATCGCAATATTTCTTACAGCTTTCATTTGCAACTATTTATCATTTATCTTCAATTCCTTTATCTTCCGGTACAGAGTCCTCTCGGAGATTCCGAGCTCCGCTGCAGCTGCCTTGCGACGGCCCTCATGTTTCTCCAGTGCCCTGCGTATCATATCGTCATTGACATCCTGGATAGTCCTGGGCACATCCTCCACAGGCTGGACCACATCGGCAGACGGCACCACTATGGACACGCCCGGCACATCTGATATCTTGGCCGGAGGAAGGGCGCGTATCCCATGGGACGCAGGCTGCACCTCTGCCGCAGGGACGGCCGATCCGGAAACATCGAGTCTGGATTTCAACTCATCGACCTCCTCCCTGAGCTGCATAAGCATCTTGAACATGATATCCTGCATGTTGCCGACACCTGCATTGTCTCCGTTACGCACCGGAAGACTGTTGGGATCATCCGCAGGAAGATAGTTCCTGAGCGTATCCGAAGTTATATGACGGTCTCTCTCCAGCACCGATATCTGCTCCGCTACATTCTTGAGCTGACGGACATTACCCGGCCACCTGTAAGACTCAAGCAGTGTCCTGGCGTCAGGAGTCAGACGGACTGCCGGCATATGGTACTTGTCCGCAAAATCCAGGGCGAATTTCATGAAGAGCAGATGGATGTCTCCCTTGCGCTCCCTCAGCGGCGGTATATATATCGGGACAGCATTCAGTCTGTAATAAAGGTCTTCCCGGAAATGACCGGTCCTTATCGCGTGCATGAAATTGACATTTGACGCGGCTATCACCCTGACGTCCGTCTTCTGGGTCTTGGAAGAACCGACCCTTATGAACTCTCCGGTCTCCAGCACCCTGAGCAGCCTCACCTGTGTGGATAACGGCAGCTCGCCCACCTCGTCAAGGAAAATAGTACCTTTGTCCGCCACCTCGAAATATCCTTTTCTTGCCTCGTTCGCTCCTGTAAAAGAACCCTTCTCGTGCCCGAAAAGCTCTGACTCAATGGTTCCTTCGGGGATGGCCCCGCAGTTTATCGCTATGTAGTTATTGTGCTTGCGCGGACTGAACGCATGGATCACCTTCGGGATCACCTCCTTTCCCACACCGCTCTCTCCCGTAATAAGCACCGACAGGTTGGTGCCGGCTATCTGTACCGCCGTATCAAGTGCGCTGTTGAGCCTTGGATCATTGCCTATTATACCGAACCGGTTCTTTATCTCATCAAGTTCCATATCGCAAAGTTATCATTTTTTGTCATGAAAACTCAAATTAATATTATATTTGCAAAGATTAATTTAGATGTACTGGCTAATCACAATCTTAAAATATTTAAAATGAAACGAATTTTTAACGTACTTATGATTGCCGCTGCCGGACTGATAATACAATCCTGCGGCAGTCCCAAGAAAATGGCTGAAAGCGCTGAAGAAGTATCTGTCAGCTGTAACCCCCAGGTTCTCGAAGTAGTCGCCGGCAAGATAACCGCCGATGTGACTGTCACGTTCCCTGAAGATTTCTTCCACCCCAAGGCAATGGTAGAAGTCGTTCCTGTACTTGTATACCTCGGAGGAGAAACGGCTCTTGAGCCTATAATGCTTCAGGGAGAGGACGTTACTGAGAATTTTCAGGTAGTGCCCGAGGCCGGCGGAACCGTCAGCAAGACACTTGAGTTCGACTATACGGAAGGTGTCGAGAACTCACATCTCGAGCTGAGAATGACCGTAATCCACAAGGACAAGAGGATTCCGTTCACTGCACCCTACAAAGTAGCCGACGGAGCCAACACCACATACATGTTGGTCAAGAACAACGGAAGTCTTGCATATGCACCTGACGCATACAAGGCTGTCATTACTGAGACAAACGAGACCCAGATCCTCTATCTGATCAACAGTGCCACTGTTCGTCCCTCACAGCTCAAGTCCGACGACATCAAGGCTTTCCAGGAGTTCCTCACCAACCTCAAGGCTGATGAGCGCAGAGAACTTGTAAGCACGGACATCATCGCCTATGCGTCACCCGACGGAAAGGAGGACTTCAACGCAGAACTCTCGGCAAGACGTGCAAAGACAGCCAGCGATGCATTCAACAAGAAGATCAACAACAAGAAGATCGACATTCCGACCACAGTCAATACGACAAACATAGATGAGGACTGGGATGGCTTCAAGGAGCTCGTATCCAACTCCAACATAGAAGACAAGGACCTTATCCTCCGCGTCCTCGAAATGTACAGCGATCCCGCTGTCCGCGAGAGAGAGATCAAGAACATGTCACAGGTCTACACCGTACTCAAGAAAGACATTCTTCCTGAGCTCCGCCGTGCAAGATTCATTGCCAATGTCGAGTTCACCAACTACACCAACGAAGAGCTTGTGGCCCTCGTGAACGACAACATAGAGATTCTGGATGAGGAAGCGCTTCTCCGCGCCGGCTCACTGCTTCAGGACGCCAACCAGAAAATCACCATTTACCAGAAAGCTGTCGAGAAGTTCAACAGCGACCGTGCAAAGATCAATCTCGGTATCGCATACCTCGTTCTGAACAAGAATGCTGAAGCCGAGAATGCCCTCGCTACCGTATCCGACAAGAACTGCGACTACTACACCAACACTATCGGTGTCATTGCTCTCCGCAAAGGCGACAACGAGGCCGCAGCTGCCGCATTCAGCAAGTCATCTCTGAAAGAGGCCCAGTACAATCTGGCTGTCATCGACATCCTCAACGGCAACTACACTGACGCAGCCGCCAAGCTCAGCGGAGCCGGCAGCTTCAACGAGGCTCTCGTAAACATCCTTACAGGAGACCTCAACACAGCTTCAAAAGTTCTTGGAGACGCACAGTGCCAGTGCAAGAACTACCTTAAAGCCATCATCGCAGCCCGTCAGGGTAATGCCGATGCCGCAAACGCAGCTCTGGAGATTGCATCTCAAGACGAGACCCTTGCAAAACGTGCTGAAAACGATATCGAATTCGCTAAGATCCGCTAACACACGAAACACTATAAACCTGAAGGGCGCGTCGGCAGATGCGCCCTTTTTTTATCAAGTCGACGACAGCCTTGCATCATGGTCATGACAGCCGGATACCGGCGTACCGGTTCCGCAGGTGCCCATTTTTCGGCCTTACCGGTTCACCTGCGAAGGAGAGTGGAAACAGAAAGGGCGATACAGGCTTGTCTGGTGGTGGTCAGTAAAGAATGCATGTCGGCAGGACTGCGGCCCTGAGTCCGGCCTTTGCAACAGCATACGCCCGAAATATCGTCATCAACAATACTCCGGGCGAATAAAAAAGAAATCGGCTGCAACCTGAAATATTGCAACCGAATATCATTCTGCATTATGCAAAAGAAGCCGACCCCAAAATCCTCTTTTGGGCCGGCCTCTCATCCAACTCATAAATAATACCTGTGCCTACTGCGCGGCTTTCCAGGCATTGTAATACTGGTCGAAGAGCTCAAAATCCTGCTCACCCTCGAACACGTACCAAGATTCAGCAAATGCCTTTCCAGGATTGCCTTCAGCATCCATACCCACAAGGAACAGTGTTATGCTCCAGTCGCATGTGATGAAGAAAGCAGGATCATCCTTGTATACAATATTGTTTTTCTCGACTATGGTATCGTACAAGTCATCAACCATCCAAGTAAGGTCGCCGTCCATTGTATGCCAGTAAGCACCTGCTGCATTGTCGCTGTAGGATGTAAGCTCAACCACTCCGACATACGGCTTGTCACCTGCGAACTCGGAATATGCCGGGTTGTAGGCAATCAAATCGCTGACAGCCCAGAAATGGGTGATAGCACCTTCAACCACAGCCGGTTCCAGAACAGGTGCCAGCGTCTTGAAGTCAGTAACCGTGAGAGGTGTCGTGGGCTTTTCGTCATTCGGGTTCACTCCGAATACCACAAGCTGGTAATCCGTTTCCTCCTGCAGAGAACCTATTGTAACATCATTGACCTCAGTATTGACAAGATGCGTAAAGAGAGCCGATCCGCAGTCCCATATCAGTTCCATCATAATATCATAATCAGACCACTCCGGCTGAGCAAAATCAGCGTCTATCACCTGATACAGATAATATCCCTCGCCGGAAGGATGGATCGAGAAAGTAACGCTTCTGGTATCAGGTGTCACCTCTACATCAAATGTAATGGCCTCCGGTCTGGTCTCGAACTCCGGTCCCCAGAAGAAATCCGTAAGATACTCGCCAGTGGCGGGATCAACGCCGACTGCCAGGGTAAAATAGTGCGTCGAGAAGGAAAGATTCTCTACAACTACATCATAGTCATAGTCGCCTGCTAAGAGGAAGCCATCGAGGTCACCGGCAGCGTTCTCTTCAAGGTAACTTGTACACCATTCCTCTACATTTTCCTTTCCGCCTACAGCATCAAGCTCACTCTGAGTGAGATATGCAGTAAACCATCTCAGATCATCATAAGCCGAGCTGGCCTTGATACGGGCTGTCGTAGGAAGAATTTCAGACACCTCTATCACAAATGCGTCAGGATACATCTCCCCTGACTGGTTTACCGCAACTTCAGCTGTCACCTCAGTCCCCATATAGGCATAGTGAAGGATAACTTTCCCGTTTCTGAGTTCTCCGGACTCATTGGCAGCAACACTGAATGCGACTGTCCCTTCAACCGCATAGTCAATACCTGTGATCCACTCATCCTCCGAAGTCGCTGTAAATTCACCGCCATCGACCGGGTTTGAGAGTGTATAGGTCACAGACATCTCACCACCGTCGACAGGAACTTCGATACTCGGCTGGTCAGGCACAATGACGGGAGACGAACCTTTCGCACTCTGTATCACTTTGACTGTAGCGGTCTGCTCTCCGGAGTCATAGGTATAGCAGACTGTAATTTCTGCATTTCTCTCTGCCTCCTCCTCATTCTGATCAACCGTAAAGCTTACAGTTCCGTCTTCGGACGTATTGATTCCGCTGATCCAGGAAGCCTCACCGGCATCTGCCGTCACGACAGCACCTTCTACAGGATTCTCTACACTGTACGTGAAAGAGTAGGTTCCTCCTACCTCAGGAACCAGTATATCGCCTTCAGTAGTCACACTGAAAACAGGCTCAAGTGTTTCCTCTGTCTGATTGCAACCGGACAGACACAACATTGCAGCAAAGATGACTGCAGATAATTTTACGAAAAGTTTCATAAGCTGTATTAATTAAGATTATTAATGTTCAACCTGACGGCCTGCTCCTCCGCCGCTCTGAGGGGGACAATGGATGCCTCCGAGGTAGTATAGTCCAATGTCCTTACATTACCTGACCAATGGCCACTCCATGTGTGCCCTTTGTCATCAAGGAAACTGAATGTGAACTCATAGGTGCCGTCTCCATTGTTTACGATATCAAGGTCTCCGGACATCGCAGGCGCATACTCCACATAGTATCCGTTATCGTCCCTGCCTCCCAGATAGATAGTGCCCGAAAGGGAGCCGTCATAAGCCGAGAGCGCTCCGCACTGGTACTCTCCAGGACCGGGATAAAGTTCAGTGGCAGCCGTATAGGTGCCTGTCACAAAGCCCTGATCAAATGGAACATTCTCAGATACTATCTCAATGTTCACGCCATCTCCTCCGGAAGTCGCAGGACTGATGGTTATGTTCCACTGCATTCCTCCTGTACGGAAATAGTCTCCGTAACATGAAGCAGTAACAGTAGCTCCCTCAAGATCCAGCTCTTTGTCTTCCGTAAGAGTGGAGAACGGTCCTGGAACCCCAATTACATCAAGAGCCCCGTCATAATTACAGGTCACGGTATAGCCGGTCTCCATCTCTATAGTACAGGTCACGGTATAGCCTCCGTTGCCATTGTCCACAATATCCATGCTGCCTGATTTCACAAGCGCATAGTTGGTAGCGTCTCCTGTCATCTCCGTCACATAGGATCCGGATGCTATCAGGTCCTCGATAAGCCACTCGCCAGGAGTGATCTGCAACGGTTCGCCGGCAGGAGACACGACAGTGTAGTTTCCTGCCGTGATCTTTCCGTCATAATCATAATGCATAAACGCATCCAGCGTGAGAATTGCTCCAGGAGGCTCCGGAAGACCGACAGCCGACAAACTCATGTCAGTAAATGACAACTGTACTTCCATTATTCCTTCATTCTGGCTGCCGGCTACATATACTGCCTCTCCGAATGATGCCTCTATCTCTATATCGTGCTGAATGCCGGGGAAGACATCTTCCTCATGCCACTCGATATATTCGGTCGGACCACTGTATGATACAAAATGATACCCGCCCTCAGTGTCAAGCAGGACAGCCTCCATTACGATGGACTCGCCCTCGTACGACACTGTCAGAGTACCTTCCGAGAAAACAGACTCGTACAGATAGTTACCGCTCGCGTCCGTTTTGAATCCGTTCGAATAATCCGAGGAGAATGTCATGGCTGTCGTCGTATTGGGCTTGCCTATTGTATAAGTTCCGGCCGGGATAGAAGGCTTGCCTCCTTCAGGTGCCGGCGCATAGATATCGAAAAGATAATAAGTGCCTCCTGCCTGAGGCTCCTCATTCACGAACGGCATGTCGGAAAGCCATGTATAGTACCTGTGCTCACCGTCGTCACCGAAGAAGTCTCCATAATACGTAGAAGTGAACACTGTTGCGTCAAGCGCATAGCTGCTTGCGCTCTGGATAAGGTTGATCTGCTTGCTCTCAACGGTTCCGCCGCCGTAGGTGTAATCGATGGTTATAACAGAACTCCGTTCCTCCATCGTGCCGTTCGCATCCACGACAAATGAAAGCCTTGTATCTGAATCGTAACTCGGCTCGGATATCCATTCGACATCGGAATAGGCGGATACGGTCCCACCGTCCACAGCATTCACTACTCCATACACAATCTCCACCTTGCCGCCGGCAGGTGAAACGATTACATTACCGTCATCAAGTAAAGAGATGGATGGTGCATTTCCTGTATTTCTGTCGCATGCCGCAAACAGAAGCAGAAAGAAAACAATTGGGAAAAATCTCTTCATTTCTTGTAAAACTTGTTGAATTTAAGTCTACTCTATCAGTTTTCTACAAAAGATTCGCTTGTCACGGCCTTCACATAATGAGTCGTGCCGAATATGTCCGTTATTCTGGCCTCATAGGTATAGACATCACCGTCACTGGACACGGTAAGGGTCGAGCCCTCCTCGTAGTTTCCGAAATCTCCGAAGAAGCCATCCTCGTCCAGCTGATACCACCATGAGCTGTTGTCAAATGTGAAGGGAACAGGATTGTCTCTTGTAGCAACATACTCGTAAACGCCGTCCTGAGGATAATTAGCCCTATTGCTCAGCGGATTACTGTAAAGGACGAACATATACTGCGATGCTCCGTACTGTAAGGAGCCGTCTACAAAAGGCATGTCGGAAAGGTATACCATGAACTTGTTGTACCCGTCACCGACAGTTCCGCTATATACGCCGTAAAAATACGCCTCTCCGATATTGACATCATACGACATCGGTACAGGCTCCTGATATATCAGAGTCTCATTCTGGACAGTATCCTCCCCGTAAAAATAAACCAGTCTCATGACCGACGTCCTGGGGATATCACGTGTATTCTCCTGAACATCGAAACTGATCTCTCCTTCGACGTCGCTGTTGACACCGGTTATCCAACTGTCGTCACAAAGAGCTGTCACCACACCTCCTTCCACCGGGTTACTTATAGAATATTCCAACACGGCGGAGCCTTCAGTCGAAGGCACAACGAGAGTGTCCTCCACAACAATCACAGGTTTGACTGTAGTCGAACCGTTGTCCTCACCGGAAGTTCCCTCACAACCGGAAATTACTGTCGCCAAAACAGCGGACAGAATACAAAAACTGAAAATCGCACTTCTTTTTTCCATATACAAAAAGTTTTGTGCAATTATAATTATTATATTCTGAATTCCCGTCTCTTCCCCGCAAGTAATATTTCCGGATTAATAAATCAGGAAAATATAGGAAAAACGCATGTCAGACACCTAATCCGGCCAGATGCTTCGTGTACAGACCGTCTATTATTCCATCTGAAAGACCTATCACGGGGACATATATATAGGACGCTCCCGTGAGCGACACGACAGTCAGGAATATCTCTCCTGCCGGCACTATGACATCCGCCCTGTCGGCTTTCAGTCCATATTCATCCATTCTCTGACGCACAGACATGGACTTGAGTCTTTCGTGCAGGACTTTCAGCGAGGCCACGCTCATACGGGGCAGACGCCTGTCACGGGGCTCTATCAATTTGTACAGTTTGTTGATATTACCGCCTGAGCCTATTATGTTGATTCCCGGATATGAAGCCGCAAGATCCTCGAGGTCGGAGCGGAAGCGCATCCATTCCCCTTCTGACACCGAGTCGTTCAGCATACGGACAGTACCGATATTATAGGACTTCGAACATATAAGATCACCATCAGCCAGAAGATTTATCTCGGTACTGCCGCCTCCTACATCCACATACATATAATTGCCTTTATAGCCCCGTATGTTCTCGATGTGGTTGTTGTATATCATCCTGGCCTCCTCCTGTCCGTCGATAATCTCGATATTGATTCCAGTCTTCCTGACGACTTCCTTTATTATCTCCTTCCGGTTAGACGCATCGCGCATTGCGGATGTGGCGCAGGCACGGTAGTCCGACACATTGTATATCTTCATCAGCTGCCTGTAGGACTTCATAAGACGCACCAGGTCCTTCCTTTTCCTGTCAGATATCCTGCCTCCGTTGGAAAACACATCGAAACCAAGCCTAAGCGGCACCCTGAGAAGGAGTACCTTCGTGAAATGCGGCTGCATCCCGTCCTCGAGCTGCTTTATAAGCAGACGTACTGCATTTGAACCTATGTCAATAGCCGCATACGTGACTAAATGATCTCTGTACTCAACCATCGCTTCTTCCATGTTCATCAGTATTTAAAACATTGACACATCATACATGCACTCCTTTTCCTCCAGACCCTTGTAATAACTGTACAGCGCTTCCTGAGAGCCTGTATCGAGCGGATCGTCACATGTCCACGGCAGGTTGCGGCCCGTCCCGTCAACAACACGTCCCTGCCTTACATCACGCAGCGCATACTCGACTATCCTCTTCATTTCCTGCTTGATTGCCGGATCATAGACAGGAGTGACAACTTCTATCCGGTTGTCGAGGTTGCGGGGCATCCAGTCCGCCGATCCCAAATAGACCTTTTCCGCTCCACCGGCCGCAAAGACAAATATCCTGGAGTGCTCCAGATACCGGTCGATGATTCCGTTTATCCTCATATGGCAGTTCTCCGGAAGCTTGTCCGTGACAAGAGAGCAGTTACCGCGCACGGATAAATCGACCTCCACTCCGGCATATACCGCCTCGTAAAGTTTGTCCACCATCACTGGATCCGTTATGTGGTTGATCTTTATCTTTATATATGCCGGCTTGCCATTCTTCTTATTACGTATCTCAGTATTGATGAGAGAGATAAAGTGGGATTTCATATCGTTCGGAGAGACCAGCAGCTCTTTGAAACGTATCTGCGCGTAAGGCTTCTCGATAAAATCGAAGACCTTTCCGACCTCGTCCACTATCCTCGCACATGACGTCATCAGTATGCAGTCGGTATACGCCTTCGCATTGCCTTCATGAAAGTTGCCGGTGCTGATGCAGGCTATGTCACTGCCTCGTTTTGTACCTATATGAAGTACCTTCGAATGGACCTTGAGCCCTTCTACCCCGAATATCACCTTTACTCCTGCATCTTCGAGTTTCTGAGACCACTGGATGTTGGACTCCTCATCAAAGCGGGCCAGCAGTTCTATGACGACAGTGACTTTCTTCCCGTTTCTGGCAGCAGCTATGAGTGCTCGGACCACCTTTGACTCTTTCGCCAGACGGTACAGGGTTATCTTTATACTTTTGACATTACGGCTGGTGGCCGCTTCATGAAGAACACGTATGAATGAATCGAAACTGTGATAGGGAACATGCAGAAAACGGTCCTGTCTGACAATGCGCTCGAGGAGACTGCCAGGGGCCTCCATGGACGAACGCCTTATCGGAGGGAGCGGAGGATACCGCAATGAACTGTCACCGAAAGAAGGGAAACGCATAAGGTCCTTATGGTTCTGGTACCTTCCGCCACGGATGACAGTGTCCCTGTCCCCAAGATCCAGCTTGCCAAGCACCCTTCTCACCAGGTCATCGGGCATCTCCTCATCATAGATAAAGCGTAACGGCTCACCTTTACGCCTTGTCTTCAGAGCTTTAGCGATCTTTTGCAAAAATCCGGCACGCTGGTCGTTGTCTATTTCCATCTCGGCGTCACGTGTAAACTTGAACGTGAAAGCGCTGAATGATGTGAAGCCGTTGCCTTCGAACACCTTCGGCAGGCAACAGCGTACCACATCATCTATATACATTATATAGGCCGATCCATTCTTGTCCGGAAGCCTCACGAATCTGCCGCAGTTCCGCACCGGAAGACTGAAATACGCATAGTCGAAAACATTCTTTCCGGACTCTGTCTGACGGCATGCCTTGACTGCCAAATATATCTTCTCATCCGTCTCATAGTCAAGATGTCTTACGGCAGAAAGCCATATCGGAACAATAAAACCGTCTATCTTGTCCTGATAATAGTCCCTGATGAACTGTTTCTGCTCCTCATCAGCCTCGACATCGGATATTATATGGATATTGCTGTCCGCCAGAGCACTGTTAACCTGCCTGACTGCAAGCTCGAAATCCCTTACATATCTGTTGTTGATACGGTTGAGCTGCTTGACGACATCCGCTGCGTGCCTTGCTTCCTTAAGCCCCGCTTTTCCGTCCCACTCGGCTATACGGTTCTGGGAAGCTACCCGGACTCTGAAAAACTCATCCAGGTTGTTGGAGTAGATACCTAAGAAATTAAGGCGCTCCAGCAAGGGCACACTGTCCTTGCACGCTTCCTGCAGAACCCTTCTGTTAAAATACATCCAGCTGACATCTCTCTCGAGATACGGCCTTGACTCTTTCTTTTTCCCCATTATCATCAAATTTCGCGCAATTTAATGATAATTTGTTACATAAATGTGACAAAATCAGAGTCTTGCTATTTCTTTCTTTATTACCTTGCCGTCGAAAGCCACTTCTACCGTGTACATTCCAGCAGGGAGTCCATTCATGTCAATTTTCAAAGGAGAGAACACACTGATATCAACCCCCTCCCCGCTGTACACCACAGCTCCGGACTGGGACATGACACTGACATCTCCGGTAACATCCACAGGAGCCCTGACATGGAGAGTGTCCACTACAGGAACTGGATAGAGATCCAACGGCTGCGAACCGTCCCTGACCACTACCTTAAAACGGCACTGAAGTTCCTCTCCGAAACTGTCCGAAACTGTCACTACCGCATCGGTAACACCGTAGCCCATCGGTACTGCAACCATGTTTCCGTCACTGTTTACAGATACAGCTCCGACAGACCAGTCCTCAATCTCAGCTGTCAACTCGAGCGGCTCTCCGTCCGGGTCCGCAAAATACTCCTGCCACTCTATTGTGACCGGAGCGTCCATGGGAGAACCGAAAGCCACACCCTTAAGTTCCTTGATCATCTCGGGCGCACGGTTTTCCAGTACTTCCAGACTTACGGGAACTACGGTACGCATACCATAATCATCCTCGACGACAAAAGACAGATCGTAAAGACCCGGCTCGGCTTCCGGACCATCTATGCGCAACACTGCCGTGTCCTTGGCCAAAAGTTCGGCCTCTATGCCCTGCAGACTGCCATCACCTTCTACAAGTGCATTCATCGCATGACCTTGCGGATCCTCGATATGGAACTTTATCTCCCGGTTCTCGTAGCGGCTCATAGTAATATCCGTCTCCGAAGGAGGTTCTACAACCGGTGCCGAATTCGCACCTGTCGTCACCGAGACCTCATTTGATGCCGGTGACTTGTTGCCTGAGAAGTCGGTGACAACAGCTGTCAGCCTGTACGTCTTGCCGAAGTCCGGCAGATAGAACGACCCGGTGAACTCACTACCGGAATAAAGATCAGCTGCCTTGAATGTATATACATTGTCCATCTCATCCTCTCCATAGTAGATCAGCACCATATTTGCCCTGTCATCATCAGGATCGTCCGGTATTGTGAGAGTGACAGTGACATTGTTCGACTCCACGACAGCATCGAGATCATCCACGGCCAAAGGAGGTTCACCGGTATCCGCCACAAGAACCTTATAGGCATCTATCAGGCCCCTTCCTATCTCCATACCGGGATTATACGAGGATATATCGTTGACACCGTTAAGGATACGCTCCTTCAGAGCATCCGCTGTAAAGCCGGGACCACCCAAGTACGAAACAGCAAGGGCTGCTATGCCCGACACATGAGGACAGGCCTGGGACGTACCGGCCATCCCCCCGTACTTGTTGTCTGGAAGAGTGCTGTACACAAAGACATTCTTCTGGTCATCTCCGCCCGGAGCCGACACATCCACCCAGTCTCCATAATTGGTGTAATACGCTGCCTTGTAGTCCGACGATATCGCTGCGACCGCTATGCATTTCTCGTATCCGGACGGGTAATTGTAACCGAGGGAAGAGTTCCCGGCCGCAAATATCACGACACCTCCGGCCATCGGACCGACCTGATTCCCATTCTCGTCCATTCCTGCATTCTCAATGAAGTAGTCAATGGCTTCCCTATCCGATTCCGGAATGGAAGTGACTCCAGGATCTTCGTAGCCCCAGCTGTTCTGAGCAATCACGGCTCCATGATCCGCCGCCCATTTCATGGCCTGGGAGCCACTACCGCTGGCATTGCCCTGAAATATCTGACAGGACATCAGCTTTACTCCCGATATGCCCCTGGCATAATCGCCTCCAGCTATTCCACCGACTCCTATACCGTTGTTATTGACTGCGGCAACAGTACCGGCCACATGAGTACCGTGATTCTCCGGAATAATGGTGAGATTGTGGTTGACGAAATTATAACCGTAGACCTGGTCACCCGTTTCATCAGGGTTATGCCACATGTTGGCCGCCAGATCCTCATGGTCATAGTCAATGCCGCCATCGATGACAGCCACGACAACATCCTCGCTTCCGACAGTGATATCTTCCCATACGGGAACGATATTGACATCAGCTCCTGGTCTTGAGTTGATCATGCTTCCATCATTGTAATAATGCCACTGATTGACGGGCATTTCCGGATCATCAAAGATGAAAGGCCCATCATCCATCAGGACCGTCTTGGGTCTGAGCTCTACAATATCCACTCCTTCGATAAAGGAGATATCCTCGCTCGCCTTTGTAATGACGGAAGAGCTGTCTATGTACACATCGTACCACAGATGCAGTCCGGCCGCCCTTGTACGGGGCTCGAACTTTCCGGCATAGGGAAACGTTCTCTCCATCCTGACAACACCGGCCGAGGCCAATGGAGTGCAGGCAGACCTGACTCCGGCAGAGAAGATCCTTCCTGAAGAATCAGCCGCTTCCTCAAACTTGGAAGCCATGTCACTGGAAAGTTTCACTCTCATCATATAGGGCTCATACGCAGAAATCATAATCCCGCGGTCACCCTGCCCACCCGTCATGCCGGTATTACGGTCAAAAGGAGTATCCTCATTAATACTGCAAGAGTGCGGCAAAAGAATTGCCGCACTCATATACACTATAAAACGTAGCCTGTTGCTCATTTCATTATCTCATCCTGATGTTTCTGCACCATGTGAAGTCTGGGCTTTTCAGGTGTCATGGTCCGGCTCTCAGACTTCTTCGAGTCTATCAGAGCCATGACTCTCTCCTCCATAAGCCGCTGAGCCCTTTCAATCAATGACTCGGCCGCCGGAGACTCCGGCTTGGCTGCCTTGACAGCAGTTTCCACGTATGGCTGGTCAGATGCCAGACCTGTCAGAGGCACTGCCATTTTCGGCTCGTTTCCAGGAGCCGGTTTCGAGTATGTGATCACATCACCTATCGGGTTGTACTCCTCAATCGGAGAAACTCCGCTTCTCGAGAAGGATACCTGCTCACGGTAGATCTGCGAGATATTGCCCTCGTCGTCATATGCTACCGCAAAGACCAGCATCTCCCTGTCCCAGTTGATGGCCAGGTCGAAAGAAGTCTTGTTCCACAGCACTGTTCCGAGGAGGTCATTGAGCTGGTACATCAACTCCTTGTCACTTACATCGGAAGAAGTATTCGATGTCACAGCCACGCACCATTCGGCAGGATCACCCTCAAGCTGCACCTCCACAGGAATCACAGCACGACCGGCAAAGTCGAAATACTGAGAATACTGCTGGGCGATCAGAGAGCCGTCAAAATACTTGTCATGGGAAAGTCCTATTCCAATATTCTCAGTCGAATAGGAGAGATCAGGGACTTCGTATACCTCGCTTTCGAAAACAGGTCCGAGTGAGCCGTCCTGATCATCGATTCCGACAAGTATCACCTTGAACTCATCATACTGATGCACCTGGAAATACGTTGAGGACGTACCCCTGTATCCTATGCCCCTATAATAATCAATTGCTGTCACACCCTGGCCAGTGTAAGCCTCAGCAAGGCTGTAGAGATAAGCCTTGGCCTGATCTCCCGTATAATCAGGATCCACAACCATATACCAGTAGAGACACTCTACAGGATCCGCCTGTACCTGGACGACAACAGACCATGGAGTGAGTTCTTTTATCCCTATCTCCACATCCAGTTCTTCAGGACTCTTGTAACCGCCGGTTGTAAACACCTCAGACTTGAACAGGCCGGTAGTTATGATCCCGCGGTTGTATCCGAGTCCGAAGATTATATAGTCTGTATTTTCATTGAGGGATGTAGCCTGTTTGTTTCTCGAGCCGCTCTGGGCAGAGCCGATATAGCCTCCGTTCTGCAGCTTCGCAATAATCTCCTCATCGCTCAGGCCCTCATACAGTTCAGCCATCACGACAGCTGTCACATAAGGGTCATCATTAGTGGCATTGACCCTGTAAGACACCCTGTCGCTGCTGATCTCTCCAATCTCAAATGAAAGCTGGTTGTCCGAAGGCTCGCAGGGGTCTGTCTTTAAAGTAGCAGTGGACATATCTGAATTGATGATACCGTCATTGTTGATGGCGAATGCCGCCACAATGTAACTTCTGTCATACATGAGGAAGTCACTGCCCCAGGTGATGGTGTCACGTCCTTTGGACGCAATGATTGCCAATGTCTCCTCGACAGTCATACCCATGATAGTCTGGGTGAACTTAAGTGTGGCGTTCAGGGATTTCTCGAAATATACCTCATACGACACATTACCGCTTTCCAGGGTCTGTTCATCCACAGCGTCCACGAAGTAATATTGATCGTAATCATACGGGTCAACTTCAGTCACAAGGACAAAATCATCTGTCACATAGGGCTTTACATCAAACTTTGCATTCACTTTCTCTACGTCCTGCGTAGTGAATGGCTCCTTGTTGATCTCTGAAGCAAGCTCGCCGGTAGTCTCCATATAGGCGGCGAACATAATGTATTCTGTCTTGTAAGTAAGGTCTCCAATGGTAAAGGACTGCTCGCCGGTCATAAGTATTTGGTTCGTAAGGAACTCCTCAAGGGTTACCCCGAGCTGTTCCGCATACATGTTGTAGTTGGACATCACCAGTTCATACAGCTTGTCATCCGAACCTTCACAATATGCGTCATAGTCCCTCTTGGTTATCACCATTCCGAAGTATGTCGTCTCGCTGTCCTCCGGCATGAATTTCACATCGACAGAACTGGTGGTGATGTTCGTCAGCTCAAGTTCGACAGCAGCTCTCGGACCTGCTCCGTTCTGACGTACCATAAGTCTGGCCTGCACGTTGGCGTAGGTGACAGTGATGAAACATTCACGGGACTTCTCTCCGTCATTTCTGGAAACTGATACTTTCATAACACCTTCCTCGCTGAAATCACAGCCAGTAATCCAGTCTTCATCATAATCCGCAAGGAACTCCGCAGTAGGAGAAGGATTGGTCAGTTTATAGGCGGCATCTACTGTGCCACCATCCGCAGGTGCCTCGATTACCGAACTGTCAAAAGCCAGTTCCGGAGTCAGCTGCTCCTGATTGTCACGGCATCCGGAAAAAAATACCGGCAATGCCCCAATTAATAAGAGGGAAAATACTTTTTTCATTTTTAATTAACTTTTCAGTACAAAGTTATCCATACATCGTACTTTCTGCGAATTTTACTTTTCCTTATTCATAAAAATCAAGAATCAAGAAAAATTTTTACGATTCTGCAGTTCTTTTCTATACCTTCCGGGAGGCATGCCCGTTTCTTTACAAAACGCACTGTAAAAGACACTTGTACCAGCATGAAAAAGTAGACACAGAAAAAATAATTCAGTTAAACATTTTTT